>ERZ1026901.128-NODE-128-length-68483-cov-24.369396_pt1 | contig 68483 bp, 47 predicted proteins | sample MGYA00380179_ERZ1026901 | MGnify/ENA primary metagenome ERZ1026901 (study PRJEB33269, sample SAMEA4719815) | human gut metagenome | biome: human-associated habitat; feature: organic feature; material: feces | place: Cameroon | collected 2013-10 ... | reverse complement strand
GCACGGTGGTGTGAGAGGTCGGGAATTTTACTCAAAATTCCCTCCTACTCGATAATTTCTTGTTGACAAAAAATGTATTGTACTATATCATTAGTGGCAACTTAAAACACGCTCTTATCAAGAGTGGTGGAGGGAACAGGCCCAATGATACCCGGCAACCAGACTTCTGTTATGGTGCTAAATCCTGCAAGAATAATCTTGAAAGATGAGAGGAAGGCAAGCTCTTTCCTCGGAAGGAGTTTTTTTCTTGTGAAGATGCTCTGGCATGAGTTGTGTTAAAGAAAAAAGAGGGGTGTACAAAATGAAAAAATTATTAGTAGCTCTGCTGGCTCTCGTGAGCTTGGCAGTAGTCGCTGCAGGCTGTGGCGGCGATGACAAAAAGGCAGCGTCCGGAGACAAAAAGGTGACGCTGAAGGTTGGTGCAACTGCTGTACCGCACGCTGAAATCCTTAATGATATCAAGCCTGCGCTGGCTAAAGAGGGCGTAGACCTGCAAATCATCGAATTCAGCGATTATGTAAAGCCGAATCTGGCGCTCAATGATAAGGAGCTGGATGCCAACTTCTTCCAGCATGAGCCGTATCTGGATACCTTCGTAAGCGAGCGCAAGCTGGCTCTTGTTTCCGCAGGCAAGGTGCATATCGAACCGATGGGCATTTATTCCAAGACAATCAAAAACCTGCAAGACATTCCGAATGGTGCGAAAATCGCTATTCCGAACGACCCGTCTAACGGCGGTCGTGCACTGGCGCTGCTGGAAAGCGCTAAGCTGCTGAAATTGAAGGATGGCGTTGGCGTTAAGGCGACCGTGGGCGACATTACCAAAAATGATAAGAAGCTGCAAATCGTTGAGATTGAAGCTGCCCTGCTGCCACGTTCTATGGATGATACCGACCTGTCTGTTATCAATTCCAACTTCGCTATGGAAGCAAAGCTGAACCCGGTGAAGGATTCTCTGTTCACCGAGCCGAAGGAATCTCCGTATGCTAACATCGTTGCTGTACGCAAGGGCGATGAAAGCCGTCCGGAAATCCAAAAGCTGATGAAGGCTCTGCAATCTCCTGAAGTGAAGAAGTTCATCGAAGAAAAATACAAGGGTGCTGTAGTACCGGCGTTCTAAGAAAAGAAAACCGCTGTTGCTAAAATCAAAAAATAATATTTCTTGCAGGCTCACGCCTTTACCTGACGGTAAGGCCGTGGGCTTGCTTTTTAGTATGGCAAAATTTTGTTGCCGATGCAGGCGTAATAATGATACAATTATAAGAAAGAGACTAGCTGCGTAGAGAAAAGTTTACCGCTGCGGAAAGGGGAGCTTAGCAAATGACAGAATCCTTAAAACTGCCTGTAGGAATAGAAGATTTTGCGGAAATCCGTCAGGCTGGCTTTTATTATATTGATAAAACAAAATTTATTGAACAGCTGCTGGACGGTTGGGGAAAGGTTAATTTGTTTACAAGACCGCGGCGCTTTGGCAAGACGCTGAATATGAGTATGCTGCGCTATTTCTTTGAGATAGGTGCAGATGCGTCTTTGTTTGACGGTCTGCAGATTGCAGAGAATAAGAAGCTGTGCGAGGAGTTTCAGGGAAAATATCCGGTGCTTTTTCTTTCCTTTAAGAATGTCGAGGGACTTACCTTTGCTGATGCGCAATATCGTTTGACAGAGCTGATTGCCGGAGAAGCGGAGCGTTTTGCTTTTTTGGCGCAGAGCGATAAGCTGACGGAAAATGAAAAGAGCTTATATCGCGGACTGACTGCTGTGCGCGAGGGGCGCTATGCGCTGGCTGGCGAGGTGCTTGCTTCTGCGCTGCAGACCTTATCAAAGCTTTTAGCTAAGCATTATGGACAAAAAACTGTTATGCTGCTTGATGAATATGACGTGCCCTTGGACAAGGCGTTTCAAAATGGCTATTATCAGGAAATGGTGGCGCTTATCCGCGGTATGCTTGGTCAGGCCTTGAAGACTAATGAGTTCCTGCAATTTGCTGTGCTGACAGGCTGTCTGCGTGTTTCTAAAGAAAGCATTTTTACAGGCTTGAATAATTTTAAGGTGCTTTCGATTACAGATAACCGTTTTGATGAGCAGTTTGGCTTTACAGATACAGAGGTTAAGCAGCTTTTGGCGGCGTATAATTTGGCAGACCATCTTGAGGAAACAAAGGCGTGGTATGATGGCTATCGCTTTGGCGCTGCCGATGTTTATTGTCCGTGGGATGTTATCAACCATGTGGATGTGCTGCGCAGTAATCCGCTGGCCAGACCGCAGGCTTATTGGATAAACACCAGCGGCAATGCTTTGGTGAAGCGCTTCATAGATATGGCTGACAAGTCGACGCGTAGTGAGCTGGAGCGTCTGGTCGCAGGCGAAGCGATAGAAAAGCATATCCGCCTGGAGCTGACCTATGACGAAATAGACAGCAGCATAGATAATCTTTGGAGTGTGCTTTTTACCACTGGTTATCTTACGCAGCAGGGCATGACGGAGAGCGGAGCGTATAAGCTGGTGATTCCTAACCAAGAGATTCGCGAGGTATATAGGCTGCAGATTCAGGAATGGTTTAAAAAGAGCATTTTTGCCAACACCGCGCAGCTAGAGAGCTTTTGGCAGGCCTTTGCAGAGGGTGACAGCGAAGCGGTGGAGCTGTTTTTGAACAGAACGCTTAGCAATTCCATCAGCGTTTTTGATGCCAAGGGCAGGGATGCGGAAAGAGAAAATTCCTATCATATGCTTTTGGTTGGTCTTTTGGCAGGCAAGGCAGACTGGCTGGTGCGCTCTAATGTGGAGGCTGGCGAGGGCTTTGCTGATATTATTGTCGAGACTGATGACTTGGACGCTGGCGTAATCGTGGAGCTGAAATATGCGCCGACGATGGCGGCGCTGGAGAAGAGCTGCGCGAAGGCCTTGGCGCAGATTCACGAAAGACGTTATGCAGAGTTTTTGCGTAACAATGGCAGAGAAAAAATTTTTCTGTATGGCATGAGCTTCTGCAAGAAAAGATGCAAGGTTGTAGTGGAGAAGCTTTAGACGGTTTGCAGGCTCACGCCTTTACCTGACTGACGGTAAGGCCGTGGGCTTGCTTTTTATATTTTTTTACGCAAATTTTACAGTACATTTTCTTGTTTTTTAGATATAATTAAAGCAAGAAATAAGACGAGGTGATGGTCATGATTATTTGCGTTGAAGATGAGCAAAATATCTGTGAGCTTGAGGTATATACATTGCAGTCTGTGGGCATGGAGGCAGAGGGCTGTGCGAGCGGCAAGGAGCTGTTTGCGCTGCTGGAGCAGCATATCCCGGAGCTGATTGTGCTGGATATCATGCTGCCGGACGAGGACGGCATGAGCATTCTGGCGCGTCTGCGTGCAGACAAGCGCTATGCGTCTATTCCTGTGATTATGGCGACGGCGAAGGGGTCGGAGTATGACAAGGTGAAGGGCTTGGACGGCGGTGCTGATGATTATATCGCTAAGCCCTTCGGTATGCTGGAGATGGTGGCACGCATTAAGGCTGTGCTGCGCCGCTGCGCGTCGCAGCAGCCTGCGAAAGCGGACGATGGCCTTATCCGCCGCGGCACGCTGGAGGTGCATGAGCTGGAGCATCAGGTGCGCGTGGGCGGCGAGGAGGTCGTGCTGACGCTCAAGGAGTACGAGCTGCTGAAGCTTTTGCTGCTGCATCCGGGCATCGTCTTTTCGCGTGACAAGCTTTTGAATGATATCTGGGGCTATGAGTTCACCGGCGAGACGCGTACCGTTGACGTGCATATCCGTACTCTGCGCCAAAAGCTGGGCGAGGCAGGCGAGCTGATTGAAACTATTCGTGGCGTGGGCTACAGAATGGCGGCTGAGAAATGAGGCAGAAGCTGTTCCGCAGCATTCTTCTGCTCACGAGCTTGGCGGTAGGGCTGGTGCTCGTGCTGTTCTGCTGGCTTTCGTACAGCTATATTACACATGAAAGCTATGACAGCCTCAAGCGTGAGGCCATGCTTTTGATTGTGGCAGAGCCGGACGGACGCATTCCTGCTAATCATCTCAAGCGCCTGCAGCTGCAGGACAGGGTGACGCTGATTGCGCCGGATGGCCATGCGCTTTATGATAATTATGCTGATAAATCGTCGATGGAGAACCATCTCGAGCGTGAAGAGGTGCGTGAGGCGATGACGCAGGGCGAAGGCCGCAGCCAGCGTGCCTCCGAGACCTTGGGCAGACGCGTTTTGTATTATGCGGTGGCACTGCCTGACGGCAATGTGCTGCGTATGTCACGCACGAATGAGGCTGTTTTTCATCAGGTGAAGCTGCTGGTGTTCTATTTTGTGCTGCTGGCCGTGCTGGTGCTGGGCGGTGCTTTGTTTGCTGCACGCAAAATTACGCGCCGCGTACTGCAGCCGCTGGAGGAGCTGAATCTTGAGCAGCCATCGGCAGACACTGTGGTATATCCTGAGCTGCAGCCAATTGTGGAGCGCTTTGCTCTGCAGCAGAAGAAGCTGGAGCGTGAGATGCGCCGTTATAAGAGCAAGAAGCAGGAGCTGAAGGCTTTGTCGAATAATATGGACGAGGGCATGCTGTTCCTGAATCCGGATTGGGAGATTGCTTCTATCAACAAGAGTGCGCTGAAATATGTGGGCATGGATAAGCAAAGCGTTTTGGGCAAGCGCATTACGGATTTGGATAAGAGCGAGGAGATGTACTCGCTTCTGGAGCAGATTGAGCTGAACGGCAAGGGACGCCTTGTTGTGAACCGTGGCAGCACGTACTATCAGTTCAACGGCAGCCGTATTGCAGATAAGGGCTTTGTGCTGCTGATGATGGACGTGACGGCACGTACAGCGTCGGAGAAGCTGCGCCGCGAGTTCTCAGCGAACGTATCGCATGAGCTGAAGACGCCGCTGCAGTCGGTGCTGGGCTATTCGGAGATTATGCTCAGCGGCCTTGTGAAGCCGGAGGATACGAAGCGCTTTTTGCAAAAAATCAATGATGAGGCGCATAATCTTCTGCGTCTGATTGACGATATTATCAAGCTGTCGAAGCTGGACGAGCTGCGTCATGATATGCTGGAGGAGTTTGTGCTGCAGGATGTGGCGCGAAGTGCGCTGGCACGCCTGAAGGATAAGGCAGAAGGGCTTGGCGTGGAGCTGGTGCTGGAGGATAACAGCAGCGGCAAGCTGAAGCTGCTGGGTATTCCTTCGCTGATGGAGGAGATTTTCTTCAACCTGCTTGATAACGGACTGAAGTACAATCATCAGGGCGGCAGTGTGACGCTGCGCTTGGGCGAGACGGCAAGCAAGCTGACGGTGAGCGTTATTGATACAGGCATCGGCATTGCGGCTAATGAGCTGCCGCATATTTTTGAACGCTTCTACCGCGTCGACCGCAGCCGCCATAAGGCGATTGACGGCACGGGACTGGGGCTTAGCATTGTTAAGCACGGCGTGCTGTTCCATGGCGGCACTATCCGCGTGCTGAGCAGTGCGGGCAAGGGCTCGGAATTTATCATGAAATTCCCGCGTGAGGGTGTGACAGATAGCTTTCAGGCTTTAGCCAAGGTATAACAGCTTTACAGAGGACGGGCAGGCGCCGTCCTCTTTTTGCTTATGTATACAAGACAAGGATACAAATATATGATAAAATAAAAGCAGCACTTTGAACGGTTCAGGTGCTGCTTTTGCTATAAAAAAGTAAGGGGGTCGCGAGAATGCGAGTTGTATTAACTATTGTAGGCGAAGATAAGGTTGGCATTACTGCAAAGGTCAGCAATGCTTTAGCTGATATGAACATCAATATCATCAACATTAACCAAAATATTATGCAGGGCTTTTTTAACATGGTGCTGATTGCAGACATGGAAAAGGCTAATGTCACTTTGGCTGCAGCACGCAGCACTATGGCTGAGCTGGGCAAGGAGATTGGCGTAGAAATCCGCCTGCAGAGCGAAGAAATCTTTACCGCTATGCATCGTATATAGGAGGCTGCTATGCTGTTCAATACTGAGGATATTTTAGAAACTACGCGCATGATTACCGAAAATAAGCTGGATGTGCGCACGATTACGATGGGCATCAGCCTGCGTGATTGCGGTCATCCGGATATCAAGGTTACGGCGCAAAAAATTTATGACAAAATCTGTCAGAAGGCAGAGCATCTGGTAAAAACCGGCGAGGATATCGAGGTGGAGATGGGCGTGCCTATTATTCACAAGCGTATCTCTGTAACGCCGATTTCTATGGTTGGCGAAAGCTGTGACAGCGCTGATTATGTGCCGCTGGCGCAGGCGCTGGACAAGGCAGGCAAGGAGGTCGGCGTAAACTTTATCGGCGGCTTCTCGGCGCTGGTTGACAAGGGCTATACGAAGGGCGACCGCAATCTCATCGCTTCTATTCCTGAGGCTTTGGCAGTTACGGATATTGTCTGCTCCTCCGTCAGCGTCGGCTCGACGAAGTGCGGCATCAACATGGACGCAGTAAAGCAGATGGGCGAGGTTGTCAAGGCGACGGCTGCACGCACTGCTGACCGTGATGCGATTGGCTGCGCAAAGCTCGTTGTGTTCTGCAACGCTGTACCCGACAATCCGTTTATGGCAGGCGCCTTCCACGGCGTTACCGAGCCGGAGAGCGTTATCAACGTCGGCGTCAGCGGCCCTGGCGTAGTTAAATACGCTTTGGAGCAGGTGCCGGATGGCGACATCGGCATGGTTGCGGAAACGATTAAAAAGACGGCGTTCAAGATTACGCGCGTTGGTCAGCTCGTAGCGCAGGAGGCAGCACGCCGCCTGAATACCCAGTTCGGCATCATCGACCTGTCCCTGGCACCGACTCCGGCGATTGGCGACAGCGTGGCGCATATTCTTGAGGAAATCGGTCTGGAAAGCTGCGGCGGCCCGGGCACGACGGCAACGCTGGCTATGCTCAACGACGCAGTGAAGAAGGGCGGCCTGATGGCATCCAGCTATGTCGGCGGCCTGAGCGGCGCGTTTATTCCTGTCAGCGAGGATGCGGGCATGATTGCTGCGGTTGAGCGTGGCGCTCTGTGCTTGGAGAAGCTGGAGGCTATGACCTGCGTTTGCTCCGTAGGTCTGGATATGATTGCTATCCCCGGCGACACGACGGCAGCAACTATTTCTGCGATTATTGCGGATGAGGCTGCTATCGGCATGATTAATAATAAAACGACTGCTGTACGTCTTATCCCCGTACCGGGCAAGGGCGTTGGCGAGCAGGTTGAGTTCGGTGGCCTCTTGGGTTATGCCCCCATTCTGGCTGTGAAGAAGTTCAGCGCGGAGAAGTTCATTAACCGTGGCGGACGTATTCCGGCGCCGGTAAGGAGCCTGACGAACTAATGCTACGCAAGGCTCAGCGAGAGGCGATTCTCGCTAAATTAGAGGAAACCTATAAGGGCACGAAGACGGCGCTCAATTATAATTCTCCCTTCGAGCTGCTGGTGGCTGTTATTTTGTCGGCGCAATGCACGGATGAGCGCGTGAACGTGATTACGGCACGCCTTTTTCCGCGGCTGAATACGCCGGAGAAGATGGGCCGCCTGACGCAGGAGGAGATGGAGGCAGAGATTCGAGACTGTGGCCTGTACCATGCAAAGGCGAAGAATATTTTGGGCACCTGTCATATGCTGGTGGAGCGCTTCAACAGCGAAATCCCCAGCGATATCAAGACGCTTATGGAGCTGCCGGGCGTGGGGCAGAAGACGGCGAACGTTATTGCCAGCATTATTTATAATGTGCCGGCGTTGGCGGTGGATACGCATGTTTTCCGTGTGTCGCACAGGCTGGAGCTGGCGAAGGGCAAGGATCCGCTGACGACGGAGAAGGAGCTGGAGAAGCTCATTCCGAAGGAAAAGTGGAGCGATGCTCATCACTGGTTCATCTGGCATGGACGCAAAATCTGCAAGGCACGCAAGCCGCTGTGCCGCGGCTGTGTGGTCGTTGAGGAATGTCCGTTTAAAGAGAAAAATTTTACATAAGTAAAGAGGAGAAGGCTGGTTTTATGCCAGCCTTCTTTTTGCTGTTGAAAAGTCTCTCGCATTAGTTGTATAATATAATAGAAGTAGTGTAAGTTAAGAGGAGATAAACAATGGCGAAATTTGCAGTTAAAACTCTTGAATTTGATAAAGTAAAAAGCATGCTGTCGAGCAAGGCAGCAACCTTTTTAGGCAAGCAGGCAGTGACTGCCTTGAAGATTGAAAATGAATTTGCCAAGGTCAAGGCTCTGCAGGAGGAAACAGCAGAGGCGCTGCGCTTGCTGGATGAGGGCAGACGCTTCCCCTTCGGTGGCGCGTATAATATCGTTGCTGATATCAAGCGTGCGGAGCTGGGCAGTGTGCTGGAGCCGGAGGTCTTGATGCACATCCTGACGACGGTGCAGGCCTTTGAGTCGATGAAGGACTTCGTAACAGAAAATGCTGAGCTGGCGCCGAATCTTGCGGCCTACGGCGAGCGCCTGACGGTGTTCAGCCGTCTGGAGAAGCAGATTGCCAGCGCGATTGATGAGCATGGCGAGCTGAAGGATTCGGCTTCACCGAAGCTCAACGGCTTGCGCACGGCGATTCAGATTGCCAAGAACCGCGTGAAGGAGAAGCTGGACAGCATTCTGCATGATCCCAACAATCAGAAATATTTTATGGATAATATCGTGACGATGCGCGGCGACCGTTATGTTATCCCTGTCAAGCAGGAGTATAAGATGAACTTCCCCGGCATTGTGCATGACCAGAGCGGCACTGGCGCTACGCTGTTCATCGAGCCGCTGGCTGTGGTGAACCTCAATAATGATATCAAGCGTTATCTTGCAGAGGAGCATGAAGAGGTGGAGCGTATTCTGCGTCAGCTTACGCAGAACGTGGGCGCGGAGGCAGCGCAGCTTTTGGCTTCACTGAACACCTTCACGACGCTTGATGTTATCTGCGCGAAGGCGCTGCTGGCGCAGGAGCAGCACGCTGTGCGTCCGCTGCTGACGGTGAACGGCGGCGTAGAGATTACGCAGGGACGTCATCCGCTGCTCAATAAGGATACGGTTGTGCCGCTGGATGTGCAGCTGGGTGAAAAGTTCACGATGCTTTTGATTACCGGCCCGAACACCGGTGGTAAGACGGTAGCGCTGAAGGCTGTGGGCATGTTTGCGCTGATGGCGCAGATTGGCCTGTTCATTCCGGCGAGCAGTGCAAAGCTGCCTGTGTTCCGTGCAGTGTATGCGGATATTGGCGACGAGCAGAGCATTGAGCAGAGCCTGTCGACCTTCTCCGCGCATATGACGAATTTAATCAGCATTCTTAATGAGGTGAAGACCGGCGATTTGGTGCTTATCGACGAAATCTGCGCCGGTACGGACCCGAACGAGGGCGCGGCGCTGGCGATGGCGATGCTGGAGCATTTGCATGAGCAGGGCGTGCTGACGATGGTGACGACGCACTATAGCGAGCTGAAAACCTTTGCTTATGGACATGAGGGTATGGAGAACGCGAGCGTGGAGTTTGACCCTGTGTCGCTGCGTCCGACGTACCGCCTGCTGATGGGCGTGCCCGGCAGCAGTAATGCGTTCAATATCAGCCGCCGCCTTGGTCTGGCTGAGGATATAATTAAAAATGCAGGCGAGCTGCTGAATCAGGAGCATGTGCATATGGAAAATGTGCTGCAGGAGCTGGACAGCGAGCGCCGTCGTTATGAGAGCGGCAGCAAGGAGATTGAGGATCTGCGCCGCGAGAGCGAGCAGCTACGTAATGCGCTGGCTTATTCTAAAAGTGAGTTTGAGCGTAAGAAAAACGAGATGCTGCGCAAGGCGCGCGAGCAGGCGGACGATATTTACCGCCGCAGCCGCCGCGAGAGCGAGGCTGTGCTCAAGGAGCTGCGCTCGATGAAGGCTGACTTTGATACGAAGCGCCTGGAGCAGGCAGCAGAGGAGGCACGCAAGAAGCTCAACAAGACGCTGAGCGAGGATGCACCGCTGCCGGAGGGGGCACCGCTGTCCGCAAAGACGGCGAAGAAGGGCCTGAATGTTTTTGTGATTTCGCTGGGCAAGAACGGCGTGATTACCGATGTGAAGGGCAACGAGGTTACGGTGCAGGTGGGCATTCTGAAGATGACCGTGCCTGCGGCGAAATGCCTGCTGACGAAGGCGCAGCCTGCGCATACGGCTAATGAGCCGAAGAAGCGCAAGGGCTTCAGCAAGAACGCTGCGGTGAATTATGCGCACCAGATGTTTGTGGCGAAGTCCGGCAGTGCGAAGCAGGAGCTGGACGTGCGCGGCATGACGCTGGATGAGGCTATTCCTGTTGTTGATAAAGCGATTGATGATGCGCTGATTGCCGGTATCGGGCAGCTGCGTATTATCCATGGCAAGGGTACCGGTGCTCTGCGTGCCGGTCTGACGGCGTATCTGTCCACGAACCGCTTCGTGAAGAAGCTGGAGACGGCGGCGCTGGAGGCTGGGGGTAGCGGAGCGACCGTAGTAGATTTGTAAAAATCGTGCATAAGGCACAATCTACTTCATTACGGCTCCTCGACGTACCTTTAGTACGACTTCGTCGCCGTGCTTCGTATCTTGTACCTTCTTCACGATTTTAATGTTGTATGATATTTAATGTATAAAAATCGTGCATAAGGCACAATTTGATTTTAATTAGATGATATTTGAAAGGAGTATATAAACATGACTAGTATTGCTGCAAAACATGCGAAGGGAAAATCTGCTCAGGACAAAATTTTTGGTGCTAATGCGGCGGCGGTTGCTGCTGCGGCAAAATATGGCAAGGATAACGTGACGAATGCGACTATCGGCGCTATTTTGGACGAGGACGAGCAGCTCGTCTGCCTGCCGACTGTGGAGAAGGTTTTCCGCGGTCTGTCGACTAACGAAATGATTGCTTATGCACCTATCAGCGGCCTGCCGGAATATCTGGACTGCGTGCTGACTGCTGCCTTCGGCAACTCCCGTCCGGAGGGCTATATTGCGGCTGTGGCTACGGCCGGCGGCACCGGTGCTATCCACCATGCTATCTGGAACTATACCGACGTTGGCGAAACTGTGCTGTGCTCTGATTGGTATTGGGGCGCGTATAAGGTGCTGTGCCAGGATATGGGCCGCGATTTTACGACCTACAAGATGCTGGATGCGGAAAACAAGTTTAACCTGCCGGCCTTGGAGGAGAAGGTTAATGAGCTTTTGGCTAAGCAGGACAACCTGCTGTATCTGCTGAATACTCCGGCGCATAACCCGACTGGCTACAGTCTGAGCGAGCAGGATATGGACGGCGTGCTGGCGCTGCTGAAGAAGGCTGCTGTTCCCGGCAAAAACATCGTGCTCTTCCTGGATATCGCTTATATCGACTACGCCGGCGAAAAGGAAGAGGTGCGCAAGATTTTCAAGAAGCTGTCCGGTCTGCCTGCTAACATTCTCTGCATCGTTGGCTACAGCATGTCCAAGGGCTTCACGATGTACGGTCAGCGTACCGGCGCGATGATTGGCGTATCCAGTGATAAGTCTGTTATCGACGAGTTTGTGGCTATCAACCAATATACCAGCCGTGCTACCTGGTCGAACATCAACCGTCCGGCTATGCGTACTCTGGCAACGATTTACAGCGACAAGGAGCTGCTGGAAAAGGTTTGCGCGGAGCGTGACTATTATTACCAGATGATTAAGGCGCGTGCTGATTTGTTCACGCAGGAGGCTGCTGAGTGCGGCCTGCCGATGCTGCCTTATGTTGCCGGCTTCTTCCTGTCGATTCCGTCGACGAATCCGGATGCAGTCTGCGACAAGCTGCATGAAGACAATATCTTCGCCGTACCTTTGGCTGCAGGCGTGCGTATCGCTGTCTGCGCTGTGCCGCTGAAGAAGATTAAGGGCATGGCTGCTAAGGTTAATGCTGCACTGCAGGCTGTGGAAAAATAAAATGCTGAAGCTGAGATTGTCCAATGGACAAGAACGCGAAGTAGCAAAGGGCAGCAATCTGTTGGCGTTGGCGCAGGAGCTGCAGGGCGAATACGCTTCGCCCATCGTGGAGGCTGTTTTTAACGGCGAAGAGATTGATTTACAGCGTCCGCTGCAGACTGACGGCACTGTCAGCTTTATCGAGGTCAACACGCCGGAGGGCATGCGCGTGTATGTGCGCACGCTGCTCTTCATGCTGCTGGCGGCAACGAAGAAGCTGCGCCCTGATGTGCATCTGGAGGTGCGCAATACGCTGGGCAGTGCGCTTTACTGCATCGACAACAGCCAGCAGAAGCTGACCGCCGAGGATATCAAGGCGATTGAAGCATATATGCACGACCTGGTTGAACGCCGTGAGCCGGTGCAGCTGAAGCGTCTGCTGAAGGCAGAGGCGATGGAGCTGGCCTGCGCTATCTGCAGCGAGGACAGCCTGGCGCTGCTCAAGGAGGTGCCGGAGAATACGGTGCTGACGGTGAATACGCTGGACGGCTGGAACGGCTATCTGTTTGGCGCTATGTGTCCGGATGCAGGCTATGTGCCTTATTTTGAGCTGCTGCCCTATGCCGACGGCGTGGTTATCAACTACCCAGATACCGGAAGCTGGACGGTGCTGCCGCCGTTCGAGGACAAGGCGAAGCTCAACGCTACCTATCAGGAGGCAGAGGAATGGTCCGCGATGATTCATTGCAACACCATCGGCAAGCTCAACAAGATTATCGAGCTGGGCTATGCGGAGAAGATTATCCAGATTGCCGAGGCGCTGCACGAGAAAAAGCTGGCAGGGATTGCTGACCGTCTGGCGAGCCATAAGGAGCTGCGTCTGGTGCTGATTGCCGGGCCTTCTTCCTCAGGCAAAACGTCGACTGCGCAGCGTCTGAGCATTCAGATGGCGGTCAACGGCCTGCGTCCAATCGCAATTTCTATGGACGATTATTACAAGAACCGTGTTGATTCGCCGCGCAAGGCTGATGGCAGCTATGACTTTGAATGTCTGGAGGCTATCGACCTCGAGCTGTTCAATGACCATCTGCAGCGTCTGCTGGCAGGCGAGCGCGTGAAGCTGCCCAAGTATAACTTCCGCACCGGCTGCCGTGAGTACCGCGGCAACGAATTGCAGATGCAGGCCAACTCGGTGCTGGTTGTCGAGGGCATTCATGGCTTGAACGAGAAGCTGACGGCGGCGATTCCGGCCGAGAATAAGATGAAAATTTATGTCAGTGCGCTGACGCCGATGTCCTTCGATGAATATAACCGCATTCATACGACGGATATGCGCCTTTTGCGCCGCATGGTGCGCGACAGCCAGTTCCGCTCGCATGACGCGGAAAAGACGCTGCTGACATGGCGTGACGTGCGCGAGGGCGAGGAGAAGTATATTTTCCCGTACCAGACGAGCGCTGATATTATCTTCAACACGACGCTGATTTATGAGCTGGCCGTGCTGAAGAAGTACGCCGAGCCGCTGCTTTCGGCTGTGCCGCAGTCCGCAGGCAGAGCGTACACGACGGCGCGCCGTCTGCTGAATCTGCTGAGCTTTGTGAAGCCGATTGATGACACAGTTATCCCCAATAATTCTATTCTGCGCGAATTTATTGGCGGCAGCGTGTTTAAGGACGCCTTATAATAAGAAAGAGGAGTTATTGCGTTTTGTTAGTAATAACTCCTCTTCTTCTTTGCATTTTTTCTTATTTTGTGGTAGAATAAACATTGTATTTTCAAAAAATTATTAAGGAGTGAAGCATTTCATGCAAACAACGCAAGCAAAAAATCAGACCGGCGGTATTCTCGGTATGATTGAGCGCATTGGTAACAAAATTCCTGATATCACGATTTTGTTCATTGGTGCGTTTGTCCTCTGCTGCATTATGTCAGCAATTCTTTCGACGATGCATTTCGGCTATGTGCATCCGACTACAGGCAAGGAAATCGTTGTCAACAATATGTTGAGCGGCAAAAACCTTGTAGCCCTGTTGAGCAAGATGGTTACAAACTATTCGGGCTTCCCCCCGCTGGGCATGGTAATCGTTGCAACCTTAGGTATCGGCATTGCTGATGGCTCCGGTTACATCAATACTGCATTGAAAAAAATTCTGGCGATTACGCCGAAGTTTTTGATTACCCCGATTATTATTCTCGTAGGCATGCTGAGCCATCTTGGCCCTGATACCGGTTATGTAATCATTATCCCGGTTGCAGCCTACATGTATTATGCAAGCGGCAAGCATCCGCTGGCTGGTATCGGCGCTTCCTTCGCAGGTATTGCCGGTGCTTTCGCTGCCAACTATACTCCGTCTGCAATTGACCCGGTTATCCAAGGCTTCACGCAAAGCGCTGCGCAGATTATTGACCCGACCTATCAGGTTAACGTGCTGTGTAACTATTTTTATGCCTTTGGTGCAACCTTCCTCGTAATCCCCAGCTGCTGGTGGGTGACGGAAAAGGTTGTTGAGCCGTGGCTGTGGAAAAACTGCCCGCTTGATGATGATATCGAGGTTGGCGAGGACGGCAACACTGCTGTAACGCCGCAGGAAAACCGTGCCTTTTACGCTGCAAGCGGTCTTTTGGTTGTTATGGTGGCAGTGCTTGTATATCTGCTTCTGCCTGCTGATTCCATCTTCCGTGATGACAAGGGCATGCTGGCAAGCTTCAAGGCACCGATTATGCAGTCCATCGTTTCCCTGCTGTTTGTTTTCACCGGCGCTGTCGGCCTGACCTACGGCGTACTGGTTGGCAAATTTAAATCGCCTAAGGATGTAACCAAGGCGATGGAGGATATCACCAAGACTCTGGTGCAGCTGATTGTATTCTACTTCTTTGCTGCGCAGTTCCTGTATGCCTTTGGTGCCTCCAACATGGGTGCGCTGATTGCGATTGCCGGTGCAGAGTTCCTGAAATCTCTGGCTCTGCCGCCGCAGGTAACCGTTTTCGGCATCATCATCTTCGTTGCGCTGCTGAACCTGATTATTACCTCAGCTTCTGCTAAATGGGCTATTCTGGCACCGATTTTCGTACCGATGCTCATGGCTGTTGGCATTGCGCCGGAGCTGACTCAGGTTGCTTTCCGCGTAAGCGACTCTGCGGTAAACGTTGTAACCCCGATGTTCGCGTTCTATCCGCTGATTATTCTCTACTGCCAGAAGTACGTGAAGAGCGCTGGTATCGGTACGCTGAGCTCCCTCATGCTGCCTTACACCATTACGCTGCTCGTTACGCTGACGATTATGCTGTACGTGTTCTGGGGTCTGGATATTCCGCTGGGCCTGCAGGCTGATTATGTGTATCCGCGTAGAGTGATGTAATTTGTTGGACACCCCTCCGTCTGCTCGCAAGCTCGCATCCACCTCCCCTTTCAGGGGAGACAAGGCACGTTTGAGTTCTATTTGCAATTGTCAACAATATGTTAAGTATAACGTTGATATAGAAATCCGACGTTCTTGTGCCCCATGAAAGGGGGCTGGCATCGAGCGCAGCGAGATGACTGGGGGTGTCACATGTAATTTTGAAAGAAGGCTTAAAAAATGTCTAATTTACAAGAACGTCTGACTGAACGTTTTCTGCGTTATGCTGCTGTATCCTCTCAAAGCAAGGAGGGCAGCGCTGTTGTTCCCAGTACTCCCGGTCAATGGGATATGGCAAAGCTTCTGAAGGAGGATTTGGCTGAGCTAGGCTTGGTTGATTTGGAAATCAGCGAGTTCTGCGTGCTGACCGGTCGTCTGCCGGCTAATCTGCCTGCCGGTCATGCTCCGGTGCCGAATGTAGGCTGGGTTTGCCACATGGATACTGTTGATGTAAACCTTTCTCCTGAGGTTCATCCGCAGCTTGTGAAGAATTATCAGGGCGGCGATGTGCTGCTGAATGCTGACAAGCAAATCTACATTAAGGTTAGCGAGCATCCTGAGCTGAACAAATATATTGGCAGCGACCTGATTACCAGCGACGGCACATCTGTGCTGGGCGCAGATAACAAGGCTGCTGTGGCTAATATCATGGTTGCGCTGGAAACCTTGGTTAAGGAAGGCCGTCCGCATGGCGAGATTTATGTTGCCTTCGTTCCGGACGAAGAGGTTGGCCTGTGCGGTGCGAAGAAGATGGACTTCAGCAAGTTCCCCGTTGAATTTGCTTATACCATTGACTGCTGCGAGCTGGGCGAGGTTGTTTACCAAACCTTTAACGCAGGCAGCGCTCATATTAGTATTAAGGGCGTAACTGCTCATCCGATGTCTGCTAAGAACACCCTCGTTAATCCGACGCTGGTGGCTGTGGATATCATCAACTGCTTCGACAGAATGCAAACTCCGGAGCACACTGAGGGCACGGAAGGCTTTATTTGGGTGCAGGCTCTGCAATCTAACGCTTCTGAGGCTAAGCTGGATATCAAAATCCGCGACCACAACAAGAAGCTGTATGAAGCACGCAAGGAGTTCATCCGTCACGCTGTAGAATATGTACAGGCGAAAAATCCGAAAGCTGGCATTGAGCTGACCATCACCGACGTATACGGCAACATTGCTGATGCGCTGACCGAGGATAACAAAAAATGCGTTGAGTACATTTTTGAAGCTATGAAGGAGCTGGAGATTGAGCCTAAGGATATCGCTATGCGTGGCGGTACTGATGGTTCCTTCATCTCTACTAAAGGCATTCCGACACCGAACTACTTCACCGGTGCGCATAACTTCCATTCCAACTGCGAATTCATGCCGATGGATGCAGTGGAGAAGTCCTGCCTGATGACGTTGAAGCTGGTTGAGCTGATTACGAAATAAAACAAAAGCTTTGGGGCTGCACGAGCTGCAGCCTCTTTTTGTTTGATTTAGCGTTTGCAAAATTCTCTCGGAGCAAGTATAATGATAGCATGTGATAAAAAATACTAATTTTGGTGAGGATGCAGATGAAAAAACTATTTTTGATGATGATGGTATTATTTGTTCTGCTTTTGGCTGGCTGCGGTCCGCAGGAGCAGGCTAAGGACGATGGCAGCGGCAAGACGCTGTACACGGTGCAGGATGCGACGGGCACGGAGCTGCGCTTTAGCAAAAAGCCGCAGCGCATTGTGAGCCTAAACGTGTCCACTGACGAGATTCTTCTGGAGCTGCTTGCCGAAGATACAGGGCGTCTCGTTGCTTTATCGCGTCTGGCTGATGACGATGGCATCTGCGCAGCAGGCGAGAAGGTGAAGCTGGTCAAGGGCAGAGCCGAGAGCACTAATCTTGAGGCTGTGCTGTCGTACCAGCCAGACCTTGTAATCGTGCCGGATTACAGCATGGAGCCGGTGCGTGGACTGCGCAGCGCAGGCTTGAAGGTTTATGTGTGCCATACGCCTGACAATATGACGGACATTTTGCATTTTGTGCGTGAGCTGGGCTCTGCTATTGGCGAGGAGGCCAGAGGCAAGGCGATGGCCGACGATTTGCGGAAGAAGCTTGACGATATCCGCGCTAGAGCGCTGCTGGCCTCTGACGGCAAGCAGAAGAAGGTGCTGGCAATGTCCTTCACCGGTCCGCTGGGCATGAAGGGCACGTTCAGCGATGTCTGCCATTATGCAGGCGTGCGTAATGCGCTGGAGGGCGTGGACATTCCCTATCAGAGCAATCTTTCTGAGGAGAAGATGCTGGAGCTGAATCCGGATATTATTCTTACGCCGAGCTGGGATTACAGCAAGAAGGGCGACCCGGACGATTTCCGCCGCCGCATTCTGGAGAATCCGACGTATAAGGATATGAACGCTGTGAAGAACAATGAGGTTGTGAAGTTCCATGACAATTATCTGTACAGCACCTCGCAGTACGCAGTGAAGGCTGTAGAGGAGCTGGCGCAGCTTGCTTATCCGGAGGCCTTCAAATAAGTGTTTCCGTGGGCGCTGAACATGCTATAATAATAGTATAGGTTCTGAAGGAGATAAGATTATGAGATTATTTAAAACTACGGCATTGGCTTTGGCGCTGGCGTTTGTGCTGCAGGGAGCAGCGCTGGCAGCAGAGTCGTATTATACAGACAGCAAAATTAAGGGCTACAGCGAGGGCAGCTTTGTTGAGCTGAAGGGCGATGATGTGAACTTTCGCGAGCGTGCTAAGGATGGCAAGGTGTTAAAGGTGTTGCCGCGTCATGCCTTGCTGCGTGTGCTGAAAAAGCAGGGTGAATGGCTGCAAGCCGTTTCGGACGGCGTACAAGGCTTCATCTATGAGCCCTTCACGGGGACGGCAGAGCGTGAGGAGCTGCTGACTGATGATTTTGCTACCGGCTATGCGGTGCTAGGCGAGAAGTTCGACGCTAAGCAGGCCGAGGAAAAGCTGGGCACGCTGTCGAAGAAGACTGTTGACAAAAAAACGAAGCTGACTACGTATAGCTATAAAAATGTCGATATCGGGACGGTTAAGGACAAGATAACGCTGCTGCGCGTGTGCGATACGGCCTATATCACGATGCGCGGTGTGAGCGTGGGCGATAATGCGGCGCGTGCAGTCGGGCAGTACGGCGTGCCGGATGCTGTGGTGTATGGCGCAGACATAACGGGCAAGACGATTTACGAATATTTCCTGCCGACGGAAAATGAAAAGCAGCAGCTGCGCTTTGCGCTTGATGTTGACAAGGACAGCCGTGTGCAGGCGATTATCCTTGAGCTGCAGCAGGTAAAAAAATAATTGCAAAAAATAAAAAGCAGGCGCTTGACAAAGGCCTGCTTTTTTGGTATCATTAGTACATCGGTTTTGGGGGCGTAGCTCAGCTGGGAGAGCACCTGCCTTGCAAGCAGGGGGTCAGGAGTTCGATTCTCCTCGTCTCCACCAAACTTAAAGACATGCAGTCTGACTAGTAATAGTTGGACTGCTTTTTTGTTTTAGGTTTCCACCTCGCTTATATCCTCATTATAACACGCTTGAAAAAATAAACGAAAAAAATCTAAAAAAATCTCACGAAATGACTTGAATATGCCCTCTAAATGTGATATAGTATACACTATATTAAGGCTATACGCTGATTAAAAGTATAGTATTTTCAAAGGAGCAATTTATTATGGAGAAAGAAAAAGCATTCCTGCTGTGGTTTGACCAGCTGGAGAGAAAAGACGTAGCAATCGCTGGTGGCAAGTCTTCTTCCTTGGGTGAGCTGACTTCCAACGTTGATGTACCCGTACCCTATGGCTTTGCAACTACTGCATGTGCCTATAGATATTTCTTTGAGAAAACTGGTCTGTACCAGAAAATCAAAGACCTCATCGAAGGCCTGGATGTAGACAACAGTGCTCAGCTGCGTGAGGTTTGCGCTAAGGTTCGTCAAGCTATTATGGACGAAGAGATGCCGCAAGACCTGCAGGAGCTGATTGCTGAAGCTTACGAAGAGCTGGGCAAAAAGGTTGGCGAGGCTGATCCGTTCGTTGCTGTTCGCAGCAGCGCTACCGCAGAGGATCTGCCGGACGCAAGCTTTGCCGGTCAGCAGGACACCTACCTGAACGTTAAGGGTGCTGCAACCATCGTAGCAAAGGTTAAGGAATGCTATGCTTCCTGCTTCACCGACCGTGCGGTTTACTACCGTGAAAAACAAGGCTTTGACCATCTGGATGTAGCTCTGAGTGCTGCTGTACAGATGATGGTATTCTCCAAGGCTGCCGGTGTTATGTTCACTGTTAACGTTGCTACCGGCGACGACAAGAACATCCTCATCGAGGGCGCATGGGGCTTAGGCGAATATGTTGTTCAAGGTACCGTAACTCCGGATAACTATACTGTAAATAAAGAAACCTGCGCTATCGTTGAAAAGAACGTTAACGCTCAGGACATCAAGCTGGTCCGCAAAGCTGACGGCGACTGCGAAGAGGTTAATGTTCCTCTGGATGAACAAAAAGAGCAAAAGCTGACTGATGAGCAAATCAAACAGCTGGCTGAATGCGCTAAGAAAATTGAAGCACACTATGGCTGCTACATGGATATGGAATGGGGCGTTGACGAACGCGACAACAAGGTTTACATTCTGCAAGCCCGTCCGGAAACCGTATGGAGCCGTCGTAATAAAGAAAATGGTGCACCGAAAGAGGAGAAGAAAGTGACTACTGATCGCAAAGTTATTGTTAAAGGCTTGCCTGCTAGCCCTGGTAATGTAGCAGGCCGCGTACATGTAATTTTGGATCCGTCCCATATCGACGAGTTCAAGGAAGGCGAAATTCTCGTAACCGAAATGACCGCTCCTGACTGGGTACCGGCTATGAAGAAAGCGAAAGCAATCGTAACTGATAGCGGTGGAATGACCTGCCATGCTTCTATCGTATCCCGCGAGCTGGGTATTCCTTGTATCGTAGGCACGAAGAGCCGTGGCGAAGCTGCTACCACCACTATTCCTGATGGCATCGACGTAACCATTGATGCTACCCATGGCGTAGTTTATGAAGGCATCATCGAAGAGCCGAAGGCTGAACAACCGGCACAACAGGTAGTTGCTGCTGCTGAATACTTCCCGCCGACCGGCACTAAGATTTATATGAACCTGGGCGATCCTGAGCTGGCTGAGAAATATGCTTCCCTGCCTTGCGATGGTATCGGCCTGATGCGTGAAGAGTTCATCTGGACCACCTATATCCATGAACATCCGCTGTATCTGATCAAAATTGGTCAACCGGAAAAGGTTGTCGACCAGCTGGCTGAAGGCATCCGCCAAGTTTGCCAGGCTATGGCTCCGAGACCGGTAACACTGCGCTTCTCCGACTTCAAATCCAGCGAATACCGCGATCTGAAGGGCGGCGACGAATTCGAGCCGAACGAGCCTTCCGCTCTGCTGGGCTGGCGCGGTGCTTCCCGTTACTATGATCCGAAATATATCGAAGCATTCAAACTCGAATGCATGGCTGTTCGCAAGGTTCGCGAAGAGTTCGGCCTGAAGAACCTGAACGTTATGATTCCGTTCTGCCGCAACGTAGAGGAATGCGAAAAGGTTACCAAGATCATGGCTGACTGCGGTCTGTCCCGTGGTAAAGACTTCAAGGTATGGCTGATGGCTGAGATTCCGTCCAACATCATCCTGGCTGATCAGTTCAATAAGTTCGTTGATGGCTACTCCATCGGCTCTAACGACCTGACCATGCTGGTTCTGGGCTGCGACCGTGACAACGACACCGTATCTCATATCTATGACGAACGTAACCTGGCTGTACGCCGTGCAATCCGTCATCTGATTGAGGTTGCTCATAAAGGTGGCAAGACCGTTTCTATCTGCGGTCAAGCTCCGAGCGTATATCCTGAGTTCTGCGAATTCCTCATTAAGAGTGGTATCGACAGCATGTCCGTTAACCCGGATACTGTTAAATTCACCAAAAAGCTGGCTGCTCAAATCGAACAACGCGTTATGATGGACGCATTGACCGGCAAAGGCCGTCAAGAGGTTGAAGACCTGAACTGGTAATCTGCTTCGCTTTGAGAGCTACTAGTACATAAGTAGTAAAGAGCTTAAATTTTAAGGCTCCTGTATTGCAGTAAATGTAATACAGGAGCCTTTTTGCTTTTTGGGGAGTGATGTAAATGGAGGTTTTTATGAACGTATTATTTACTGTGGTATTTTTGCTGCTGCTTGCTTATCATGCGTATACTGATGTGCGGTCGTTTTTGCTTTATGACAGGGTGACGCTGGTGCTGGTGGCGGTGGGCGTAGGCAGGGCGGTGCTTGCCGGTGATGTGTTCGCGGCGCTTGCAGGGGCGGCTGCGTTGCTGGCTGTTATGCTGGCAATTTATTTCGCCAGCCGTGGCGGTATGGGCGAGGGCGATGTGAAGCTGGCGGCGGCGCTGGGCGTGTGGCTGGGCGTGGAGCAGGGACTCGCTTGTTTGCTTTTGGCGTTCGTGGGCGGGGGCGCAGTGGGGCTGGCGCTGCTGGCCTGCGGCGAGAGAAGGAGGATGATTCCCTTCGGCCCGTTCTTGTGCGCTGCTGCTGCTATGGCGTACTTTTGGGGCGGGGAGCTAGTGGCGTGGTATTGGGGGATGTGAAAGGAGTGCATATTATGCTAAAAATTAAACAAGCTATCTATCGACGTTGGCGTGCTGACAAGCAGCTGCTAGTTATCGCATTGGGAGAGACCGTTCATCTCTCCCTCTACCATCAGGGCGCGCAGCAGTGGGAGGAAAGCTTTCCCTATGAGAATGATGCGGTACTGGAGGCGTGCGTGCGCGACTGTCTGCTGGAGCATGACGTGGAGGAGAATGTTCCTGCGCTGCTGCTGCTTGACGCCGGCAGGCTGCAGTCTGAGCAGCTTACACTGCCGACGCTGACACCAAAGCAGCTGCGTAAGACCTTGGCGTGGGAGGCAGAGCAGCTTTTTAGTGAGTGCAGCTATTGCTATAAAATCGTGGCAGGCGCTGCTGCGTCCGAAGGTGCAGAGCTGACTACCAGCTTGCAGCAGGACGCAGAGCAGCAGCTGGTGCAGCTTTATGCACTGCCATATGCGCAGCAAAAGCTTTATGGCGATTTATGCAGCAGGCTGCTTCTGAAGCTGCAGGCTATCTGCGTGCTGGAGCAGGAGAATGCGCAAAAAAGTGAGCAGGGGCAAAGTGTTTTGTTGGAACAAGTGGTTATGCAGGCTGATACTGAGATGACTACTGAGCAGGGGAATACTGATGCGCGAGTGGCAAGGGCAGTGCAGCAGTGGTTTGCTGGTGCAGAGCTGCTGCGTTTCCCCCCGCTGCCGACGGCAGTGGATTGGCAGAGCTATCGTGATACTGCACGAACGCTGCTGCCGCGTGTCGCGTGCGCCAGCCTGCTCTTGGCAGTGGTGGCGTTTGGCTATGCGTTTGCTGCGTACTATCTGGCGCAGGGTGAACTGCAATCGTTGCAGCAGGACGCTGAGAGTTACGCTGTCTGGCATGAACGGCGAGCGGAGAGCGTGCAGCTGGAGCAGCGTCTGGCGGCCTTGAAGCAGCAGGCGCAGCAGCGTAAGGCGGTGACAGGCGTGAGCAAGGAGCTGGAGGCGTGGGGCGGATTGTGCTTGCAGGGCGCATATCTGACGCGTCTGGAATTTAAAACGTCGCAGGAAAAGCAGAATGCTGAAGCGCTAGTAAAGGCGCAGGAGAAGCAGCAAGATGCTGATATAAAGGGTAAGAAGAAGGAGAGCAAGAAGCAGAACGCAGTTGTAACGGTGCGTGGTGTGGCGCGAGATGAGCAGGCACTGGACGGACTATTGGAGAGCTTGCAGCGTAGCAGCCGCTACAGCTCTGTGCAGCTTGTGCAGGTACAGAGACAGGCTGACGCGACGGCGTTTTCAGTGCAGGCGAATGTGGCAGGAGGTAAATGATGCAGCAGAGAGTTAAGGCTATCGGTTATGGCTGTATGCTGGCGTTGGCGGCGGTGCTGCTGGTGCAGGCGTGGAACTTGCTTGGGGAGCGTGAGGCGCTGGCGGCGCAGGAGCAGGAAGTGCGGCAGGAGCTGGCGCAGGCGAAGCAGTTTGCGTTGGCGCATAAGGATTACGAGGTGTATAAGGAGCGGCTCGAGGCGCAGGTCAGCAAGCTGGAGAAGTCTGGCAGCAGGCGTAGTTCGGTAACGGCTTGTATGAGGCTGGTGCAGAGGCTGGCGGCGGAGCAGGGCGTACAGCTGCAGCTTGTGCAGGGCGAGGGCAAGCAGAGCCTGCAGCTTACGGCTGAAGGGGATTTTTTTGCGGCACTGCGCTGGCTGCGCAGACTAGAGCGTGAGGGTGTGTGCATTAGTGAGCTGCAGGCGTATCAGAAGGCGCAGGGGCAGACGCTGGGAGTTGAGCTGGTGGTGCAGATGCATTAAATATGACCGTTTGACGTACACACGCGAAAGGAGTATAATATTATTAGGATAAAGAGTTTTCTTGATAGAGAAGTGGAGATTGTTGATTACCACTAGTTGTAATGAGGCAGAATTATGGCAGAGTATATTGCAACACCAAAAATAAGTGAAATTTTATATGAGGAATTTATGGTGCCATACAAAATTACTGCGTATAGGCTTGCTCATGATATAGATGTGCCAGTGTCTAGAATTCAGGCGATTTTGCATGATAAAAGAAAGATTACAGTCGATACATCTGTGCGTTTAGGTAAGTATTTTGGCGTATCAGACAAGTATTTTTTGGATTTACAGAATGATATAGATATCAGAAACCTGAAGCTGAATAATCAAGCTGAATTAGAGCGTGTGAAGGTTTTGTAATAAGCGGAACGATTTCAATATGTGTTTCAAGCCTGCGGCTTTACCAATAAGGTAAGACCGTAGGCTTTTTTTACTACGATATAAATTGCGTGACACAAACTTACAACAAAGATTAGCACACGCTAATCTTTTGCTTGACAAAATCATGAATCTATAAGATAATAGCATAGTAAAAGTTAGACAAGGCTAATCCGAAGTTAAGTTAGCTAAAACTTACGATATTAAAGGAGCTGCGTATGAAGAAATATATTTTGCTTATTTTTGTTGTTATTATAGCTGCTGCCGGTTATTTTTTGCTGGCACGCGGACAGCATAAGCTGGCGAGCAATGCTGCTATCACCGTTACGGACAGCACTGGCGCAACGGTGCATATCCCTGCTGAACCGAAGCGAATCGTCTTTTTGAATGCATCGAATCTGGAGATTTTTGCTAGCCTTGGTGGCAAGGCTGTCGGCAAGCCGACGAGCAATTCCTATCCTGAGGATATCAAGGCGAGCCTGAAGGATATTCCTGAGGTGGGACAGATTCATGCGCCGAATCTGGAGAAAATTATCAGCCTCAAGCCTGACCTTGTCGTGGGTACGAATGTGCCGTTTCATGTGATGCTGCGCAAGCCGCTGGAGATGGCAGGCGTGCCGCTTTACTTGAATATGATTAATTCCTACGAGGATGTGCTCAAGAGCGCTGATGATTTTGGGCGTATGGCAGGTAAGGAGAAGGAGGCTGCAGCTAAGCGTGCGCAGATTGAAAGGGATTATGCAGAGCTGACGCAGGATGTGCAGAAGGGCAAGGGACCGAAGGTGCTGGTTATCTTCGGCTCTCCGGACAGCTTTAATATGTCGACGAAGCTGAGCTTTTCCGGCGACCTTGTAAAGCGTCTTGGCGGCGTGAACATTGCAGATAAGGCCGAAAACGTCAAGGACAGCAGCTTTATTCCGCTGAGTATGGAGTTTGTGGCGAAGGAGAATCCTGATGTTGTGCTGCTGATTACGATGGGTGGCAGCAAGGAGATTCTCGAGAAGCTGCGCAGCAATATGCGTGATAATCCTATCTGGCATGACGTGAATGCAGTAAAAAATAATCGTGTGTACCAGCTGCCGCCGAGCCTGTTTACGGTTAATCCCGGCACGCACACGATTGAGGCAATGAAGATTATGAAGGAATATATGTATGGAGACGTTAAGTGATGAGTAATGATGCCAAAACTAAAGAAAAAATGCGCATAGCGGTGTTCTTCGGCTTGTGCATCCTGCTCGTTGTGGGCATTTTCGTGAGCATTGGCAGCGGTACGGTGAGCCTGTCGGTGAGCGAAACGTGGGCAGCGCTCATGGGCGAGGCTGATGCGGATACTGACCGCATTGTCAATCTCATCCGCCTGCCGCGCACGATAGTTACGGTGCTCGTGGGCGCAAATTTGGCGCTGGCAGGCTGCAATCTACAGGGCGTGTTGCATAACCCTTTGGCAGACCCGGGCATTATCGGCGTGAGTGCTGGCGCAGGCCTGTTCGCGATGATTATTATGCTGCTCTTCCCGGAGCAGTCGGCTATGGTGCCGGTGGCAGCCTTTGTCGGCGCAGTAATATCCACGGGTATCGTCTTTTTCCTCGCGTGGGAGAAGGGCATCAACCCCTTGCGTATGATTCTTGCAGGTGTGGCGATTGCGACCTTCTTCGGCGGCGGCATGAGCGCGCTCAATGTCTTTTATAGTGACCGCATTCAGGGAACCGTGATGTGGATGGCAGGCGGCTTTCAGGGGCGCAGCTGGGGACATGTCGAGATGCTGCTGCCTTATAGCGCAATCGGCATTATCGGTACGATTCTTTGTGCACGCTCGCTGAACGCGCTGCAGCTTGGTGATGAGCTGGCGAAGAGCCTTGGCGTGCGCGTGATGCGTATGCGTACTATCCTGATTTTCCTCTCGGCACTGCTGGCAGCTGTTTCGGTCAGCGTTGCCGGTATGCTGGGCTTTGTGGGACTGATTGTGCCGCATATTATGCGCCTTTTAATCGGCAGTGACCATGAATATCTGCTGCCCTGTGCGGCGATTGCCGGTGGCGCGGTGGTGACGCTGGCTGATACGGCGGCAAGAACGCTGTTCAGTCCGCTGGAAATCCCTGTGGGTATTTTTATGTCCTTCATCGGCGGGCCGTTCTTCCTCTATCTGCTGAAAAGGAGGCTGCGCTGAATATGAATAACCCGACCTTACATACAAAAAAGATTACGCTCAAATATGGCGAGCGCACGATTATCAAGGATTTGACGCTGGACGTTGATAAGCCGGAGATAGCGACGATTATCGGTCCGAACGGCAGCGGCAAGTCAACGCTGCTGAAGGCGCTGTGCCGTCTGCTGGAGCCTGCGAGCGGTGCTGTTTATCTTGACAGCAAGGATATCAACAAAATGTCGACCGAGGAGGTGGCACGCACGCTGGCGGTGATGGCGCAGAGTGCTAATGCTCCCGGCGGCACGACGGTGGAGGAGCTTGTGTGCTATGGACGCATGCCGTACCGTAAATTTTTCGACGGCCTGAATCATGAGGACCACATGGCTATTGAGGAGGCGCTGGAGTTTACGGAGCTCGGACCGCTGCGTACACGTTTAGTGCATACGCTGAGCGGCGGCGAACGCCAGCGTGCATGGCTAGCGATGGCGCTGGCGCAGAAGCCGAAGATTTTGCTGCTCGATGAGCCGACGACCTATCTCGATGTGCATCATCAGCTGGAGCTGATGGAGCTTGTGTTGCGCTTGCGCAGGGAGATGGGACTGACGGTCATCATGGTGCTGCACGATTTGAATCATGCGGCGCGTTATAGCGAGCGCCTGATTGCCTTGAAGCAGGGCGTGATTATGGCAGACGGAGCGACGGACGAGGTGTTCACGCAGGCCGTGATTGAAGAATTGTACGACGTGAAGGCTGTGATTATGCATGTGGAGGCGCAGGGGACGAGCTATCCTGTTTGCTTTCCGTATACGGCGACGGAGTAAAGTGTGATTAAGGCAGAGATAAATTGGGGAGCGCTACAGGACACCCCCAGTCACTTCGCTAGCGCTCAGTGACAGCCCCCTTTCAGGGGGCACAAGACAGCTAGTAGCTCTAACTATTATTAAGTATAAAGCTAAAATTACGAGTCTTTCTTGTCTCCCCTGAAAGGGGAGGTGGCATCGCGTAGCGATGACAGAGGGGTGTCCTGTACTCATCAAGCCCCAATTTATCTACGACTTTTAACGAGGTAATACCATGAACAAATACATCAAAACAATTTTACTTAGTACCGCCCTGCTCTGCTTTGGCGCAGGCAGTGCGAGCGCAGCGCAGTTCAGCGATGCGAAAAGCGGTGCAGAGCTTAGCGCTCAGCAGCTGGCGCAGAAGCTCTCGAAATATGAAGTAGTTTTCTTTGGCGAATATCATGACCAAGGAGAAATCCATAAAGCTGAATTAGAATTATTGCAGGCTCTGCATAAAATCAAGGGCGAAAAGCTGGCTCTGTCCATGGAAATGTTTGAGGCAGACAACCAGACGAAGCTCGACAGCTTTCTAGCTGGCACTTTGGGCGAAGAGGAGTTTCTCGCAACGAGCCGTCCCTGGCCAAATTACAAGACGGATTATGCTCCGCTAGTAAATTTTGCCAAGAAAAATAACATGCCTGTTGTTGCTGCTAACGTACCGCGCTTTCTTGCAGCGCACGTAGCGAAGAATAATGGTTCAGTTGCCGGGATTGAAGAGCAATATCTGCAATTTTTGCCTAAGCATACCTATGCTCCTGAGGGTGCATATAAGGATAAATTCTATGCGCAGATGACTTCGCCGGAGGCGCCGATGAAAATGCCTCCGCAGCGTCTTGCCGCAGTCTATGCAGCGCAGTGTCTGAAGGACGACAAGATGGCAGAAAGCATTGCGGCGTTCAGTGATGCACATAAGAAAATGCAGGTTTTGCATATCAATGGCTGCTTCCACTCTGACGCGCATCTGGGCACGACGCAAAAGCTGGAAGCCTTACGCCCAAAGCTCAAGGTCGCAGTCATCACACCGCTGGAGCGCAAGCAAAAGGGAGTGCAGCCGGCAGGTGACTTTGTCGTCTGGTTCAACAGAAAATAAATTTCTTAGATATTTTTTATCCGTGGGTTAGCTGTTGCTGACTTTGTGGATGTGAAATATACCATAAAAATAAGTAGAAAAGAGAGGTGCATTATGAGAAATTTAAACAAAAAGAAGATAGCCTTACTTACTGCCTGCGTTGTCAGCGCAGTTGGCCATATGGCTTTTGCTGCGGAGGCAGACAATTATGATGAATACAGCGGTGCAGATTATGTGGTGACCGCAACGAAGACGCAGCTGGAGAAAAAAGAGGTTCCGCAAAGTGTTGAAGTAATCACTCATGAAGAAATTCAAAATACCGGTGCATATAATGTACGTGATGCATTGCGTTTTGCAACAAATATTGATGTGCAAGAAGTTGGCATGACAGGTAACGTAGTAATGGTACGTGGTATGGAAAGTAAGCATACGTTGATTTTGATTGATGGTCGTCGTATGGCTGCTGAAAATACCGGTTCAACTATGAATGCTTACGAATTAAGTCGTGTAAACCTGGCTGATATTGAGCGTATTGAGATTATTCGTGGCAATGGTTCTGCATTATATGGTTCAGATGCTATGGGTGGAGTCATTAATATCATTACTAAAAAAGCCAATAAAGAACAAGCTAGTATTGGAGCACATACCGGAACTAAAGAAATGGGTACAAACTTCTATTATTCTTCCGGACGTCAAGGCAAAGTCAGTGTAAAAGCCAGCGGCGGCATTGAAGATGTCCGTAAAGAGGTTAGCGGCTATTACAATAAAACCAAAGGCTACGATACCAGCAGCTCTAATATGTATGGACCAAGACGTTTTTTGAATCTTGGCTTTGATTATGCTTTTGATGATAATCGTGGTCTTGCTTTAGATTTGAATTTTATGCGTGAACAGTTCACCAGTAATAGCAGTGAAGGCACTGACAAAGGTGTTTACAATTATGATAATAACCGTTCCGATTATGCTTTGACCTATTATGGCAAGGATAATAAAAACGATTATAATCTGCGTATGTATTACAATACATTAAAGAAAAGCAACGTAACAAACGAAAATAATGCTATAACCGATTTTGACCATACTTCGTATGATACGTTGGTGTTTGAAGGCAAAAACAGCATGAAGCTGGATAATAAAAACACTATGACTTATGGCGCTGAATGGACTACGACCAATATGCGTGGTACACGCTTTGGCGGTGGTGGTGATAACAAATATAGCGAAACCTTTGCAGGAATCACTAAAGCAGGCTCTGAAAAGGATGTAGATACTTACGCTGCTTATCTGCAGGATGAGCTGAAAATTACTGATAAATGGCTGCTTATTCCTGCTGTACGTTTTGATCATCACAGCGCATTTGGCAGTCATACTTCTCCTAAGGTTGGAACAACTTATAGCTTTAGCGATAATAGCCGCGTTAAGGTCAACTATGGCAAGAGCTTCCGTGCGCCGACAGTATATGAATTGTATTCTACCATGGATAAACGTATGGGAATGATGAATGTTCAAGTGTATGGTAATCCTGATTTAAAACCTGAAAAATCTACTAACTTTGATATTAGTTTTGAAGCAGAACAAGGTAAGTGGTCTGGAAAATTAGGGTATTATCATAATGAAATAGATAATCTTATTGATTCTGATATGTTCTACAAGGGCTATGTTCCCGGTGTCGGAATGGTAGTCAAGAGCAAATATTACAATGTAGGCGAAGCAGAAATCAGTGGTGCAGAAGCAGAGGTTGGCTACAATTTCAACAATAATTGGAATGTGAAGGCTACTTATAACTACACGGATGCCAAGGATAAAACAACTAATGCCCGTCTGAATAACAGAGCAAGACAAAACGGCGTTGTCCAATTAAGCTATACCGATAATGCGGAATTGCCGTTTACCGCAACTTTGTGGTCTAAGTGGTATGTAGATTATCTGTACAAGGTTTCCAAGAGTGTTAATACCTATACTTTTAACACGTTTAACTTTGTTGCAGATAAGCAAATCACTAAAAACCTGCATGTTTATGCCGGTGTAGACAATATCTTTGATAAGACATTACCGTATGATGAAAATCATAGCTACACTATCGACGGCCGTACCTGGCGTGTAGGCGCAGAAATGACCTTCTAATTGACTCAGAGTTTTGGTTCCATAATTACAGCATACTGCTCCTTTCTGTACTTTGGGGAGCAGTATGCCCCTTCTTTAAAAGTACTTGACAAACATTACTGAATTTGTGAGGAAAATATGCAGGCAATAACAGATTTAATTATGTACTTTCATAAGGGCGGGCTGGTTATGTGGCCTTTGCTCGCCTGTTCTATAACTGTGATAGCAATCGCCATTGAGCGGTTTATATATTATAAGGGCGCAGACAGCGGCGCGGCCTTCGCCGCCAGCTATTGTGCGACGGTGCGCGGCAGGGATATCGCGGCGGCGACGGAGCTGGCGCGTAAGGCTGACGGAGCGTGTGCGCAGCTTTTGGCTGACGCGGTGGAAAACAGCGGCAGCAAGGAGGAGCTGAGCGCGTTCCTCGAAAGCCGTGCCGGGATTTTTATGGCGACGCTGCGTGACAAGCTGGATTATTTGGGTATTATCGTGACAATGTCGCCGCTTTTGGGCCTCTTAGGTACGATTGTGGGCATGATTGGCGCGTTCAGCATTTTTAATGTGCAGGAGGGTGCGCCGCTGGCGATTACAGGCGGTATTGGCGAGGCGCTGATTGCGACGGCGACCGGCCTTTGCGTGGCGATTATGTCGCTGTGCGCACATTCCTATTTTGCTCACCGCATGGACAATATGATTACGGATTTGGAGCAGTGCTGCAGTGCGCTGCTGGAGGCAAAGACGAGGAGTGCAAGGTCATGAGGCTGCGAGATGTGCGTGCAAGAAAAACGCCGCCGCTGATGATTATTCCGATGATTGATATTATGTTCTTCCTTTTGGTCTTTTTTATGCTGAGTACGATGTATATGATTGACCTGAAGACGATTCCCGTGAAGCTGCCGCAGGCGAAGAATGCAGCGACGGATACGACGACTACGTTTGCTGTGACGATGAAGGCGGATGGCAGCGTGTATCTGGGCGAGGCGCAGACGGATGTGGAGACACTGGTTTTGCAGGCAGCTTTGGAGCAGAAGAAGAACAAAAGCTTTGCTGTGGTTATCCGCGCGGAAAAGGCGCTGGAATACGGCGAGGTGATTAAGCTGGTGGATAGGCTGAAGGGCGCAGGTGTGTCGCGCTTTGGTCTGGCGACGGATGGCGGTAAATGAAAATGAAGCAGATTGAAAGGCTACAGGCGAAGGCACGCCAGCGCTTTGGCTTTTGCGGCTCGGTGGTGATACATTTTATTTTGTTTGTCGTGCTGGCGTTTTCCGGCGTCTTGGCGATGCAGCCGCCTGTTGCGCATGAGGATACGGTCGTATTTTTTGACGCCGGAGGCGGTGGTGGCGGCGGTGGCGACGAGGCCGCGGAAGCGGACGTTGACGCTGGCGAGGAGCAGGCCGAGGACGTTGTGACAGAGGAAACGATTACGCTGCCGGATGGCCGCGTGGAGCATAAGCAGGTCGTGCAGCATGTAGTGAAAAAGCATGCTTCTGCTGCTAGCAAAAAGGGCAGCGGCTCTGGCAGCGGCGGCGGTCAGGGAACAGGCCATGGCAGCGGTAAGGGCAGCGGCACCGGGCCCGGCAGTGGCAGTGGCTCCGGCGGCGGACACGGCGCAGGGCAGGGCACGGGCGTTGGCGATGGCTCCGGCCCCGGGATTGCACGCAATCCGAAGGTGCCGCCGCGTGTTGCCGCAACGTCGGCACCGCATTATCCGCCGGCGCTGCGAGATGCAGGCGTGGGCGGACGCGTGGTTGTCCGTGGCGTTATCGGTATCGATGGCCGCGTGGAGAGCGCGGTGGTGGTGCGTTCGAGCGGCAACAGCACGCTGGATAACAATGCGCTGAACGCTTTTTATAAGTGGCGCTTTAGTGCGGCGAAGAATGACGCGGGGCAGAAGGTGCGCTGTTACTTTGTGCAGGGCTTCCCCTTTGTGATTGAATACAAGTAAAAATAGTAGAAGCTGTTTTGGGCTTCGCAATATATTATACGAAGGAGAAAATTCATGAGAAAAATTGCAATTTATGGCAAGGGTGGTATTGGCAAGTCCACAACCACCTCCAACTTATCCGCGGCGCTGGCGCTGCAGGGCTACAAGGTTATGCAGGTTGGCTGCGACCCGAAGAGCGATAGCACGAAGAACCTGATGCAGGGCAAGCGTATTCCGACGGTGCTGGAGCAGCTGAAGGCCAAGGGCGAGGCGCTGCAGCTGGAGGACATTGTGTTCGAAGGCTTTGGCGGCGTGCTGTGCGTGGAGGCAGGCGGACCGACGCCGGGCATTGGCTGCGCGGGCCGCGGCATTATCTCGGCGTTCGAGAAGCTGGCAGAGCTGGAGGCCTTTGAAACATATAAGCCTGACATCGTTATTTATGACGTTTTGGGCGATGTGGTGTGCGGCGGCTTTGCGATGCCGATTCGCGGCGGCTATGCACGCGAGGTGTTCATCGTTTCGTCTGGTGAGATGATGGCACTGTATGCAGCAAGCAATATTGCCCAGGCAATAAAAAATTTTGGCCGTCGTGGTTATGCTCGTCTGAAGGGCATTATCCTCAACGCCAAAAATATCGAAAACGAGCAGGAGCTGGTGGTGAAGGCGGCAGAGGAAATCGGCACGGAGGTTGTGCAATATGTTCCGCGCAGCGGCGATATCCAGCTGGCCGAAAACCTGGGCGGTACGGTGAGCGAATTCGTCAAGGATTCTCCGATGGTGCAAGTATATAATGAGCTGGCGGCGCGTGTGCTGGAGCTCAGTGAGGACGAAGAGGAGTAGGCTATGGGCATAAAGGAAGATGCAATGTGGAAGATGGCGGAGAAAATGGGCATGCCCAAAAGCGCCATTGAAGCGATAAAGGCAAAGCAGGAGCAGGGCGGTAAGACCGCGATGCTAGACATGGGCAAGATGATGTCGATGATGAAGGCGATGAAGGGCGATAAGCAGGACGAAATGCGCAAAATGGCGGAGAAGATGGGGATGCCGCCACAGGCTGTGGGCATGGATGGCAACGAGCTTTTAGACCGGCTGAACCGTTTAAGCAGGGTGCAGACGATTAAGGACGTGCCGCAGCTGACGACGGCGCTCTTCCCGGGCACGCACTGTCCGCTGATGGGCGCGGCTATGATTGCCGGCGGCATCGATGACTGCCTGCTGGTTATCGTGGGCACGGACGAATGCAGCTATTATACCAAGAGCCTCACCATTAACGAGCGCTATGGCGGTATTGGCGGACGCTGCGTTTCCGTCGTGCTCGACAGCCATGACGTAACCTTTGGCAGCACTGAAAGCATACATAAGGCGTTCGCGGAGATTGTCGAGGAATATCAGCCAAAGTGCGTGATGCTGGTGACCACCTGCGTTATCGAGGTTATCGGTGACGATTACGACGCGATTGCTGAGGAGCTGACGCGTAAGTATCAGGTGCCAGTCATGGCGGTGCATACGGAGCATTTCAAATGCGAGGACCACTTTCCCGGCTTTGAGCGTGCGCTGACCGCCTGCCAGCGGATTATGCAGCCGCAGGAGAGCGACGGCAGCGTGAACGTTTTAGGACTGCGCTTTGGCAACTTTGCGGACACGGAGCTGTATGGACTTTTAGAGCAGGCCGGCGTAAAAATCGGCGTGCAGCTGCCTAGCGGCTGCACGACTGAGGAAATTCGCCGTGCGCCTGCTGCTAAGGTGAACATCGTCGTGCATGACATTGCGCTGCCGCTGGCGCAGGCGATGCAGGAGAAATATAACATTCCCTATGTATATTTCAACCGCTTTGCGGCGCCGGAGAAAATTTTGCAAGCCTATCAGCATCTCTTCGAATATCTGGGACTGGAGCTGCCAGCTGAGATTGGCAAAAAGTTTACTGAATGTAAGGAGCTGGAGCAGAAGGTTCTGCCCGAGGTGCAGGGTGTGTCCTATATCTATGGCAATACGCAGTATGACTGCTTCGAGCTCAACAGCTATCTGTGCAGCCTGGGACTGGTGCCGCAGCTTATTCAGAGCAACCATCTGCGTGAGGATAATTTCCCTGATATCAACAATATTCTCGCTGCTACGGACCCTTATATCTGCAAGGCGGCGAACATTGCGCCGCTGCAATATGTTTATGACGTGCTGCAGCCGTGGTTCTATATGGGCCATGAGTTTGGCGACCGCCTGCGTCGCAAGGGGATTGCGCTCTTGCACAGCGACCCGGCCGGAAAGATGCTGGGCTTTGAATGTAACAAGTTCTTGCTGCGTGCGGTGGAAAAGGCTGTGAGCGATGCGCGTAAATTCAGAGAGGAGGCTGGCCTGTGAGCTTAGTAAGATTTTTACCGACACCGTCGGACAGAATGGGAATTATCTGGAGCCTTTTGGCTGTGCAGGGAGCGATTGTTCTGGAATATGGACCTGCTGGCACGACGCACTACAGCATGGGCCTTTATGGCGGCCTGGGCCTGCGCTTTCAAAACCGTCTCTTTACCACGCATATGAGCGAGGACGACGTGGTTATGGGTGACGTGACGCGTCTTGAGGAAGCGTTAACAGAGCTGGATAAAAATTATGCACCGAAGGTCATCTTCGTGGTGGCTTCTTCCGTAACTGCCGTTATTGGCACAGATATCAAGGGCGTGTGCCGCTATATGCAAAATGAGGTCAAGGCTAAGCTGGTGGCCTTTGAGCAGGGCGGCTTCCGCGGTGATTACAGCGTCGGCCTTGCAGAAGCGTATAAGCTGCTCGTGCGCAATCTGCCGCAGAAGGGCGTGGCGCAGGAGAAGGGCGTGTATAATATCATTGGCGCTTCGGCGTGGCGCTACCGCATGGCGAGCGACATCTGGGAGGTGAAAAACCTGCTCAGTGAAGCGCTTGGCTTGAGCTGCAACGCCTGCCTCTGCTGCGACACGAGCGTCGAAGAGCTGCAGGCTATGGGCAAGGCACAGGTGAACATCGTGCTGGGCAACGAGGGCCTGGCTGCTGCGCAATATCTTGAGGAAAAATTTGGTACGCCCTATGTTTATGCTGTTCCCTATGGCTACAGCGGTACGGCTACCTTCCTTGAAAGCGTTGGCGAGGCTGTGGGCGAAGTGCCGAGTCCGCTGGTGCTGATGCGCCTGCGCATGAAGGAAAAGGGCATGTCGATGCTCAGCATGTTCGCTATGATGGGCGGCGGCAAGACAAAGCAGGCCGTTGTGAAGGGCGATTATGATCTGGTGCAGGGCGTGAGCGCCTTTCTGGAGCAGGCAGGCATCAGCGTAGTGCATAAAATGTGTGCGCACAGCCTGAAGGCCATCGCTGAGCCTGCGGCGGACGTAGAAGCCTACGCCGAGGAGGGCGAGTGGCTGCAGGAAATTCGTGAGCTGCGCGACACGCTGCTTTTTGCAGATGACGTGGCGCTTACGCAGGCGGATGCGAGCAATATGAAGGTGCTCATCAGTGCGCCCTTCTTTGGCGGCGTAGTGGCTACGCATCTGCCGTTCATGGGCGAAAAGGGTGCAGATTTTCTGCTGGAGCAGATTCAGGGTTATTATCAGAAATAAACGGTGTCAAAAAAATTTCAACGCCTTTTCATAAAAACTTCTCGTGTTACCTATTGCTAACCATTGTAAAACGTGCTACAATAAGCATGGAGTTAGCGACATCTAACCGAAAGGAGAAGGGCTATGAAGCTGTTTGGATTTACGTCGTTCGACGAGCTCTTGGCGTATAACTGCGCACCTGTATTGGCAGGCATAAAACCAGCGAATCTACTTTCACTGATGCCTGACGATGGTGAAGAAATAGACGCGCTGCTTGTGCAGTACAATGCTCAGTTCGCAGAGCGAGGAATAGTCTTCCGTCGTCTGTGCGCATGTACTAAGCGTGTGCTCGTTTTGGTCTATAATGAGGAGCAGCTGACGCAGGCACTGCGTAATCCCGGCTATCAGGCGTATCTTATTGCCGCAGGCTATGAAGCCGGAGCTTCTGCAGAAGCTTACCTGCATAGGCTTGAGCAGCGGCTGAATACGCAGAAGACCTTTCCGCATGAAATCGGTGTCTTCCTCGGCTATCCGCTCGAGGATATTCTGGGCTTTGTGCTCAACAAGGGAACGGACTGCAAGTACAGCGGCTATTGGAAGGTTTATGGCGATGTGCCTAAGGCACGCAGCATCTTTGCTGCCTATGAGCATTTTCGTGATATTATATTGCAAAAGCTGGCGACAGGCATGTCGCTCAAGGTAGCTGTGGCTACATTATAAGGAGGCAACTTGATTATGAAACAAATTCCTGTAATTTTTTGGACTGGTACCGGTAACACACAAATGATGGCTGACGCTATTGCAGCAGCTATTAACGCTGCCGGTGCAGAGGCGGTAGTGAAAAATGTCAGTGAAATCACTGCTGACGAGGTAGCAGGCTATGCTGCTTTGGCGCTTGGCTGTCCGGCGATGGGCGCAGAGGTGCTGGAGGAATGCGAATTTGAACCGTTCTTCACAGAGCTTGAAGGCAAGCTCGCCGGCAAGAAGGTTGCACTGTTCGGCTCCTATGGCTGGGGCGGCAGCTATATGCAGGATTGGGAGGCACGCGTAAAGGATGCAGGCGCAGAGCTTGTCGCTGAAGGCGTACTGGCACTGGGCGCTCCCGATGACGAAGCAATGGCAAAGCTGGCTGAGGCTGGCAAGCTGCTTGCTGAATAAGGCTTAAGCCGCGAAAGACTGTCGCGCTAGCTGGCGACTGCACAAAAAAACTGCCTTCCAATTTTTTGGAAAGGCAGTTTTTGTCGTAAGGAGCTTGCGCTAAAGTTCGCGTCTTATATCTTACTTAAGAATATTCTTGTTGACATTATACTTGCTATATAGTATACAATGAGCTAATAATCTAAGAAGAAAAGCTTCTTAGGGAAAATCCGCGGCAGCTTCTGCTAGCATTCTTTAATTTAAGGATAGAAAAACATGTTCAAAACTTTTCTCAGCTATTATCAACCCTATAAGGGCATTCTGCTATTCATCATCATAGGCTCGCTGCTGCGCGCGTTGCTCGAGCTCTTCTTCCCCTATGTGGTCAAGCTGATGCTGGAGCAGCAGCTGCCCTTGCAGAATCTGCCGCTGCTGCTGAAGTGGTCGGCAGCACTGCTTGCCATGTATCTGGTGAACTTTGGCATGCATTTCGGCATCATCTACTGGGCGCAAGCGATGAGCTACGCCATGGAACGCGACATGCGGCGTGATTTGTTCCGCCATCTGCAGAAGCTGTCCTTCGGCTTTTATGATAAAAACAAAAGCGGGCAGCTGCTGTCTCGCCTCACCAGCGACCTGAGCGAAATTAACGGCTTCGCAGGCAATGCGCCGAACGATATTATCATCTGTGGCCTGACGATGGTGGGCACGATGGTCATTCTTGTGTATATGAATCCGATGCTGGGCAGTCTTATTGCCATCTTGCTTTTGCTGAAGGCAGTGCATACTGTGTTCGTCAATCTGCGCATGAAAAAGGCCTTCTTTGCCAACCGCATTGCGATGGGCGAGGTGTCGGCGAAGGCAGCGGAAAGCATCAACGGCGTGCGCTTGATTAAAGCCTTTGCTGGTGAGCGCAGCGATATGGCGCAGTTTATGGAAAAGGCCGATGCGTATTTGGCAACGAGCAAAAAATCCTTTAAAATAACATCCTACTTCGTTGGCAGCATGATATTCTTCAGCAACTTTATCAATGTGGCGATACTCGTCGTGGGCGGCTTGCTGATTAACAAGGGACTGATGAGCTTTGGCGAGCTAGTGGCCTTCTTCCTCTATGTCGGCCTGTTTATGAAGCCGTTGATGCAGCTTTTAGGCTTCATCCAGATATATCAGCGCGGCATGGCGGGCTTCAAGCGCTTCTATGAATTGCTGCAGGAACAGCCGGAGATTACCGATGCGCCTGATGCCAAAAGCTGTCCGCCGTGCAAGGGAAATATTACGTTTGACAATGTAAGCTTTGCCTATGCAGACGGCAGGCCTGTTATCCGCGGCCTGTCGCTGAACGTGGCGGCTGGCGAAACAGTGGCCTTTGTGGGCGCGACGGGCGCAGGCAAAACGACTATTGCGAGTCTGCTGCTGCGGTTTTACGAGCCGCAGAGCGGCAGAATCTTGCTGGACGGCTACGATATCCGCGAGCTTACGCAGGAATCATTGCGCAGGCAGATTGGCCTGGTGCAGCAGGACGTTTTTCTTTTTGGCGACAGCGTGCGCAATAACATCGCCTACGCCAAGCCGGACGCGACAGCGGACGAGGTGCAGGCGGCAGCGAAGGCTGCGGCGGCGGATGAGTTTATTCAAAAGCTGCCTGCCGGTTATGACACTGAGGTGGGCGAGCGCGGCGTGAAGCTGAGCGGTGGGCAGAAGCAGCGCCTGGCGATTGCCCGCGTCTTTCTCAAAAATCCGCCTATCGTGGTGCTGGATGAGGCCACGAGCGCCCTGGATAATATTACCGAGCAGCAGATACAACGAGAGCTGGATGAGCTGGCGGTGGGGCGCACGACGCTGATTATTGCGCATCGACTGTCCACTATCCGCCATGCGGACAAGATTGTGGTGCTTGATGAGGGCAAGGTGGTGGAGTGCGGCACGCATGAGGAGCTGCTGGCGCGTAAAGGGCATTATTTTGCTTTGTATAGCAAGCAGTGAGGGCGTGACTTTTTGCTGTGAGACTGACGCGCAAAAAAGACCTGGCAGAATTAGCAGAAGCTGATTTTGTCAGGGCTTTGAGGTTTTAGCAGTAGTATTCGATTGTGCCGAATCTTTCTAACCAGGCAGCGATAATATCATCACTTTGTGCTTCTATCATCTCTACCAGGCGATTAAGAATTTTTGAAGATATCCTTTTGTCATTTGGATTGGCAAGTAAAGCTCTTTTGTTTTGAGTTATCCAAACCTTGGTAGCATCAGAAGATGGAATGCCGTTGGAAATATGCACATGGATAGGTTCAAGCGGCTGGCCTTCATTTGACCAAAAGTATATTCTGTAGGGACCGAATCTAAGCAGTTGCGGCATCTGATTCAAAGCCTCCTGTTTGAGAATATTTTATCATAAGGTGAGCGTTTTTCTTGATACGTTCAAGAATTTTTTCTTGCTCTGCTTTCGTGTAACCGATTACATCTTTAATTTCATATTTTGGTAAAATACATTCAAGGCTATGAAAACCATCTTGTTCATCTGGCGTTTCAACGTACACTATAACGGTTCCATCTGGCTTCATTTCGGAATGAGTATATTCTGTTCCATCATTGAGAGTTAAGTAAGGGTAAATCATATTCTGTCACCGTCCTTTGGTAAATGTTGCTTGTTCATGCTTGTATTATAACATACATAGATATTTTTTGTTAGATTATTTTGGCGTTTGCTTGTAAAGCAAGTATAATTAAGCAAGGCATATTCACCATGCACAGCGCTTTAGCTTTTCTGCAAAAAGGGCATGAACTGAAAATTTTTATCCAGATACTGTCCGGCATAGGCTAAGCCCTTGCCCATTTGTTACACTTTTGTGGCGCAGTATGTTTTTATTGGTGCGATTTGCTACAGTGTAGTATAATAAGATTATACAGAAAAATAATTTTGATATACATAGTGTAAAGGATGGTGAAGCAAATGGAGACTTTTCTTGGTTTATTGATTCCTTTTCTGGGCACGGCGCTGGGTTCGGCGTGCGTGTTCTTTATGAAGAAATCATTGAGCAATATGGTGCAGCGCTCGCTGGCGGGCTTTGCGGCCGGCGTTATGGTGGCGGCTTCTATCTGGAGCCTGCTGATTCCTGCTCTCGAGCAGGCAGAGGGCATGGGCAGGCTGTCCTTTTTGCCTGCGTTTATCGGTTTTTGGATTGGTATTTTGTTTTTGCTTCTGCTTGACCATCTGATTCCTCATCTTCATGTGGGCAGCGAAGAGTCGGAGGGCCCCAAGAGCAATTTGAGCCGCACGGCGATGATGGTGCTGGCGGTAACGCTGCACAACATTCCGGAGGGCATGGCGGTCGGCGTGATGTATGCAGGCTTTCTTGCCGGGGATACGGCGATTACGGCGGCCAGTGCGCTGGCCTTGTCCATCGGCATTGCGATTCAGAATTTTCCGGAGGGCGCGATTATTTCTATGCCGCTTCGTGCTGAGGGCGAAAGCAAGGGCAGGGCCTTTTGGGGCGGCGTGCTGTCCGGCGTGGTGGAGCCGATTGGCGCGGTGCTGACGATTCTTGCTGCGCAGCTTGTGATACCGGTGCTGCCGTATCTGCTGAGCTTCGCCGCCGGTGCGATGCTGTATGTTGTGGTGGAGGAGCTGATTCCCGAAATGTCGCAGGGAGAGCATTCCAATATCGGCACTCTTTGCTTTGCCGCAGGCTTCAGCATTATGATGGTGCTGGATGTGGCGCTGGGGTAGAAGGGGAGCTGGCGGTAGCAGAGTATTAGAGGTGCGTGCGCTGGCGGCGAAGCAAAGCGCATAACACAATAAACCCAAAGCCCTGTTGCGTCATTTGGCAGCAGGGCTTTTACAAATTATATGATTAATTAACGAAAAAATATAAATGACTTCTTGACGTCCTTGTCTTTATTTTGCTATAATTAATATAATAGAGGTTTACTTTGACTAAAACTATCTAAATTACTAAGAAAAAGAGGGCTTGACAAAAATGAGAGGGGCAGCTACGCTTGAACAAGTAAGCAGATAAGCAGGTCTTACTATAGCTTTTTGTCAAAAACTAGATATCTTTTATAATTCTGAGCTTTTACAGTAATAATCTATCGCTAGTGATCGATTTTTATTGAAAGCTCTTTTTGTTTTTTATATGGGAAGCTTGGGGGATGGATGATCAGGATGGATAATAATATCAGCAGTTCAGTAAAAAAATATATACTATACTCCACTGCAGCGTTGACGATGATTGCTGCCACGGTATTCATCTTATACCAACAGGTATCGAAAAATATCATCAACACCAACATTGCTACCATGAACGAGGTCGCCCTGCATGACAGTATGGCTGTAGAAAGCGTCATCAACGAAAGATGGAGCCTGCTGGAGGCCTTGGGTGATGACCTGCGCCATGAACGCTTCACCACTACCAAAGAGGTGCTGGCAGAGCTGCGTCAGGGCAGACATTTTGTCAACGCCAAAATGCTGGTGCTGGTGGACGACAAGGGAACGGTGTACCGTAGCACGGGCCTGATCGGTGATAAGGACGATGCGAAGATTGCACAGGAGCTTGGCAATAAGGAAAAGCGCATTGTCAAAAGATACGATTATGTATCGCCAAACTATGTGCAGTTTAATCAGGAATATTTGCTGGTAGGCGTAAAGCTCAAGCCGTTCACCGTGGAGGGCACCACCTTCACCCACCTTGCAGCCTTGATTCGCGTGCGTGATATTGAAAAGAATCTTTCTGTCCAGAGCTATCAGGGCGAGGGCGTAGGCTATGTAATAGATACCAACGGCTATTATGTCGTGAATATTTATCGCTCGCATAACTTTATGACGCGAGAAAACTTCTTTGACGATATCAAAGGCAGAAGCTTTTCTAACTATGGCTCGGTAGAGGAAATCAAGGCGGAGCTGGCGAAGGGCACGAAGAGCTTCGCTACGACGATGAAGAAGGACAACGACCGCATCGTTGTTTTCCGTAATATGGATATTCCCGACTGGTACTTCGTTTCCGTAGCGCCAAAGGCTGTTTTTGACGAGCAGACGAATCAGCTGGTCGCTATCTTTGGTATAGTCTGCGGCATATTGCTGCTGGTCGTGCTGGCCTTCATCATCTGGCTGTTCCGCACGCAAAAGACTGCTGCTGATAGCAAGCTGAGGCTGGAGCAGAAGCATAAGGCGGAGCTTAGCGAGGCGCTGGTGCTAGCAGAGAAGGCGAACCGCTCCAAGACAGTCTTTTTGAACAACATGTCGCATGATATCAGAACGCCGATGAATGCGATTATGGGCTTCACTGATTTGGCTGCTAAGCATATCGAGAATAAGCAGGCGGTGCAGGGCTATTTGGCCAAAATCGCCAAGTCCTCGCAGCATCTGCTCTCCCTGATCAATGATGTGCTGGAAATGAGCCGCATTGAATCGGGCGCGGTAACCATTCATGAGGCGAAGGAAAATCTTGCGGAGCTTGTCAACTCCCTGCGCGATATGCTGCAGGCGGATATCAAGGCCAAGCAGATGCACTTCGTCGTGGATATGAGCGAGGTTCAGCATGAAGATATCATCTGCGACAAGCTGAGATTGGATCAGGTTCTGATAAATCTCACGTCTAATGCGTTGAAATATACGGAGGCCGGCGGCACTATTTCCCTGCGCATCGTGGAAAAACAGGGCAAGGAGGCAGGCCGTGCGGTGTATGAGTTCCGCGTGCGTGATAATGGCATCGGCATGAGCGAGGAGTTCGTCAAGACCATCTTCGAGCCGTTCACCAGAGAGCAGACGTCGACCGTGAGCGGTATCCAGGGCACGGGCCTGGGCATGTCTATCGCCAAGAATATTGTCGAAATGATGGGCGGTACGATTAGCGTCACCAGCGAGGAGCACAAGGGCAGCGAGTTCATTGTGACGCTGGAGTTTAAGCTGGCGGAGCCTGACGCCAAGCCTGCAAGCAAGGCAGGGCAGTCGGCGGTGCAAAAGTTTGACTTTGCAGGCAAGAAGGTGCTCTTAGTCGAGGACAACGAGCTGAACCGTGAAATCGCAACAATTATTCTTTCGGAGGTCGGCTTTGTGATCACGCCTGCGGTGAATGGCAGGGAGGCCTATGAGAAGGTGCTGGGTGGCGAGGCAGCTGCCTATGACGTTGTGCTGATGGATATCCAGATGCCGGTTATGGACGGCTATGCAGCGACGAAGGCGATTCGCGGCATACCTGATATGGCGAAGGCCAAGGTGCCGATTATCGCGATGACGGCGAATGCCTTTATGGAGGATAAAATGGCGGCTATGGCTGCCGGTATGAATGGTCATATCGCCAAGCCGATTAGCCTGCAAAAGCTTTATAATGAATTAAATCGTGTTTTGCATAAATGAGGAGAGAAGCATGAAAACTAAACTATTGAGCGCAGCGCTTGCCCTTATCTTCTGCTGCGGCCTGCTTGCCGGCTGCGGCGGTGAGGAGAAGAAGAAAGTAAATATCACGGTCAAGGTGCCGACTCTCCGTATGGCGCCGAAGAATGACAGCAGCGTCAAGGATTCCTATGGCTTCTTGGTCAAGGCGGCCGAGAGCTTCCAAAAGCAGTATAAGGACGCTGATGTGAAGGTCAAGGTTACGATGTTTGAGGCGACAGAGCAGGTGGCAGAAATCGACAAGGCCTTTGGTACACCTGAGGCAGCAGATGTTTTCTATGCCGACTTTTTCAACAGCACAACCTATGTGTATACAGGCAGAGCGGTGCCCTTAGATGATATTATTACTCCCGCTATGCGTCATGATATCGACGAACGCTTCTTTGAAAGGTACAGTCAAAGGGGAAAAACCTACCTGATGCCCTTTTTATACAGACAAAATGTGATGGGCTATAACAAGGATTTGTTCAGGCAATGCGGTCTGGAGCAATATATCAGCGACAAGAACGAGGTGCAGAACTGGTCGCTGGCGGAGTGGGAGTATATTTTGGCGACGCTCAAGCAGCGCTTGCCGGAAAATATATATCCTATGATGCTGTATGCCGGCAATAATCAGGGCGATACGCATATCATGACGCTGCTCCGCTCTCGTGGAAGCACGTTTTTTGATAAGGACGGCTATTTTGCTTTGGAGACGCCGGAGGGCGTTGCCGGTCTGAAGTGGCTGAAGTCCTTGAACGACAGAGGCTATTGTCCGCCGTCGCCGCAGTCCCTCGTAATCAGCGATTGCGGTCAGCTGTTCAAAAACGGCCAGCTGGCGATGTACTTTGTGAATGATGCACGCGGCGATATGTATGATTTCCCTGTCGGCTATGTGAATTTCCCCGGTACCGGAGCTAAAGGCATTTCGACGAACTATTATACTGGCTTTGCGATCTTTGACAACGGTGATGCGCAGAAGCTGGCGGCGGCGAAGGCCTTCGTGAAATATATTTATGAAAGTGACTTTATCGATTATTCCAGCGGCAGCATTCCCTGCAGCAGGAGGGTTGCCGAGAAGTACGCCAAGGAGCTGACTGGACTGCAGCGCTATATAAATAATGCGGATACGGCTGTGCGTATTACAGCTGACAATCCCAACTGGGTGGAGGTGCGTGCGGCCTTCTATCCGCAGATTAAGAAGCTGCTGACGGGTGAAAGCACGCCGGAGGAGGCTGCGAAGCTTTTGGACGAAAATTGCAATGCAGCCATCAGGCGTGGGCGTGAGGAAAGCAGCCTGCATAAATAAGCACAACAAATAAGGCTGGCGCTACGCGTTTACGCGAGAAGTCAGCCTTTTGCTGCGTTAAAATGAAAAAGGCTAGACTAGAAATAATTCTCAGATTTTTATGAGTTCTATTGTAATCCTACCAAAAAGAAAACTGCTGTGATATAATGAACAATGTATTTTGTTTTTGTAGACTGCTGATATTAAGATGAAGATTAAAAACATAAAGATGGTGAACGCTTATGAATAGAATGATGCAAAAGCATAGACTGCTGCCGCTGCTGATTATCGTGATGGGATTTATCGTAGCGGGGAGCATGGCGCTGCTGCTCAAGCACGCTGCGGAGGAGGATGCCCAGGCGAAGCTGGACCTGAACGCGAAGATTTATACAGGCCGCTTGACCGAGAATATCAAAAACGGCATTGATGTTACGAATACGCTGGAGCAGGTGCTGATTAACGGCGACGGCAAGATCAGCGATTTTCCGCGGATTGCCAAGAGTATGCAGGCCGATTATATCCAAAGCATTCAGCTGGCCCCGGCAGGCATTGTTACAGAGATTTATCCTGCGGAGGGCAACGAAGATGGCCTGCTCAATTTGATTGACAGTGAGGATGCACGCGGAATAAGCTGTCGCTATGCACGCGACCATGATGTGATTATTACCCAAGGTCCGTTCAACCTGCAGCAGGGCGGTTCCGGCCTTGCGGTGCGCAATCCTGTTTACATGGAGCAGGCCAACGGGCAGAAGACCTTTTGGGGCTTTACGATAGTTATTCTGCGTGTGCCGGAGCTTTTTGCCGGCACGGTGGCTGCGCTGTCGGAGCTGGGCTATGATTATCGCCTGTCCAAAACTGTTTCGCCGACGGATCCGCGCTTTCAGGAGGTATATAGCTGCGGAGCTGCGCTGCCTGATAATGCACCGGCATATATCTTTTCTGTAGCTGATAACAAGTGGAGGCTGGAGCTGGCAACGGATGCTGCAGCTTATAATGCAAGCGATGTTTATCTGCTGCCGGGCCTGATGCTGCTGATTTTCATTTTGCTCGCTATTGTTATGCGCTTCGTTATTAAGCGTAATGAGTATCTTGATGAACAGAAGCACAGGCAGGCCATGGAGGAGGCACTCAGGGCGGCAGAGGCGGCTAATAATGCCAAAACAAAATTCCTGAACAATATGTCGCATGATATCAGGACGCCCATGAACGCTATCATTGGCTTTACGGATATTGCGCTGAGCCAGCAGCCGAAGGCAGAGGTGCGCAGATGTCTGGAGAAAATCAAGCAAAGCTCCAGCCATCTTATGAGCCTGATTAACGATGTGCTCGATATCAGCCGCATTGAGAGCGGAAAAGTTGAATTTAAGCCGGTACCTGTAAGTATTACCGAGGTCATAGATACGGTTGTTGCTGTTGCCCAGGGCTTTATGGAAAACAGGAATATTGAGCTTGTTATCAATAGAAATTGCCCGTCCAACCCCTATGTCATGGCGGATGCATTGCGCATTCGTGATGTGCTGATTAATATTCTCAGCAATGCCGTGAAGTTTACTAAGGACGGCGGCAAAATCACCTTCACCACTTTTACCAAGCCGGGCAAGGACGAGCGCCATTTCTTTGGCTGCTATCGCATTGCGGATACGGGCGTGGGCATGAGCGAGGAGTTCCAGCGTAAGCTTTTTGATGAATTTACGCAGGAATGCGCTGATGCGCGGACGAACTATAAGGGCACGGGCCTGGGCATGGCGATTACCAAGCGCTATGTGGAGCTGATGGGCGGCACGATTACCGTCGAAAGCAAGCAGGGCGTGGGCACTACGGTTACGGTAGAGCTGCCGCTGGTTTGGACGGAGGCACCTTCAGCTTCGCCGGAGGATAGCGAGCAGCAGCCTAAAGCAGTTTCCTTAAAGGGCGTGCCTGTTCTGCTGGCCGAGGATAACGATTTAAACGCCGAGATTACGACTATGCTGCTGGAGAATGAGGGCATGGTTGTTACGCGAGCTGCTGACGGTGAGCAGGTTGTAGAAATATTCAAGAACGCTCCTGCCGGAGCCTTTGCCGTTATCCTGATGGATATCATGATGCCGAAGCTGGACGGCTATGCTGCGGCGCAGGCTATCCGCACGCTTGCGGGAAGAGCGGACGGCAGGACGATACCGATTATTGCCATCTCGGCCAACGTTTTTGCTGAGGATATCGAGGCCTCAAAGGCCGCAGGCATGGATGCGCATTTGTCCAAGCCGCTGGAAGTCAGCAAGCTTATTGCTGCAATCAGCCGGCTTTATAAAAGCAGGGAATAAGGGCTGACCTTGATGAAGGCATAATGAGCTACGCTATGAAGCTTGTTATGCCTTTTTCTTTACTACACTTTGTGGTAGAATATAACGTGAAATTTTTTGAATGAGGGTTAGACTATGCTTTCTTTAATTTTAGCAAAGAAGATTTTTTCGCTTTTTATAATTATGCTGATGAGCATGATGCTCGTAAGGATGAAGATTGTCAAGGCATCGGACAGCAAAATCATGTCGATTCTGCTTTTATATTTGTTCTTCCCCTGCGTGATTCTGGAATCCTTTCAGATAGATTTTACGCCGGAGATTCAGCATGGCATGCTGCTGAGCACGGGTGCTGCCGTGGTGGTGCAGGCGCTGCTTTTGGCGATGGGGATATTTTTGAAGAATACGCTGCACCTGAATGCGGTGGAGCAATGCTCGGTTATCTATTCCAACGCCGGCAATCTGATTATTCCGCTTGTGGTGGCGGTGCTGGGGCCGGAGTGGGTGATTTATTCCAGCAGCTTTTTAGCTGTGCAGCTCGTGCTCTTTTGGACGCATATGAAGTCGACGATGGCGCGTGAGACGCACATTGATTTAAAGGCTGTCTTTAAAAATGCCAATATGATTGCTATTTTAATCGGTCTGGTGCTGCTTTTTACCGGCCTGCGCTTTCCTGCGCCGGTGAATGACGCGCTGCATTCTTTGGGACTGGTCATCGGGCCGTCGGCAATGATTATTGCCGGTATGCTCTTGGGCGACATGAGCTGGGAAAAAATCAAATCGTATAAGCGTGTACCGCTGGTGGCCTTCCTGCGCCTGCTTATTATGCCGCTGGTTGTGCTGCTCTTTTTGAAGTACAGCGGTATCGCCGGCTTTTCGCCGCAGGGCGAAACTATTTTGCTGATTACGCTGCTGGCAACGGCTACTCCCTCGGCTACGACGTGCGTGAGCATGGCCTCACTTTTTGATAACCAGCCGGAATACGCGAGTGTTATCAACGTGGTGACGGCCACGCTGTGTACGGTGACGATGCCGCTGATTGTGTGGCTGTACCAGCTGTAATGATATGCTGCTTAGCACAGTGCAGTGAGCAAGCTGAAAACGCATAGCTTCTGTTTAACCTAATCCGCCAGAAGTCCTCCACCTCTAAGGTGAGGGATGAAGGCGGGTCTAGCGAATTTACGTAAGTAATTGAGCCAGACAATTGCTCCGTAGATAGCTTTATGATATAATCAGTCATAGAAGTGAAAGGGCTGATTATACTATGAAATTAGACAATAATAACCTTTCAGTGTTCTTGCTGTATTACCATCTTGTTCTGGTAGTAAAGTACCGTCGTAAGGTGTTTTCCGACCAGATGAGCCAATATGCAAAAGACATATTTGTTCGCATAGGCTCTTCATATAACATCACATTGGAAGAATGGAACCATGATCAAGACCGTGTACATATCATGTTTCGTGCCCATCCTAATACAGAGATGTCGAAATTCATCAACGCTTACAAAAGCGCCAGTTCTAGGTTAATCAAAAAAGGTTTTCCAGAAGTTAGGCGTAAATTGTGGAAGAAAATGTTTTGGTCAAGAAGCTATTGCTTGCTGACGACAGGCGGTGTTCCCATTGAGACAATTCGTAAATACATAGAAAATCAAGGCAGGTGATTATAGTGAATAAGGCATACCGATACAGGCTCTATCCGACAATTGAACAGAAGATTATGTTTGCCAAGACTTTCGGCTGTGCCAGATTCATCTATAACAAGATGCTTGGAGATCGTCTTGATTACTATAAGGAAACAGGCAAGAGGCTGAACAATACACCTGCACAGTACAAGAAAGAATTTCCTTGGCTGCAAGAGGTTGACAGCCTTGCTCTCGCCAATGCCCAAATAAACCTGAACAAGGCGTATAACAACTTTTGGAGCAATAGGAAGCATTTTGGCAAGCCACGCTTCAAGTTGAAGAAAACAGGTCATGCTTCATATTCTACGAACAACCAACATGGCTCTGTAAGAATCGAGGGAAACAAAGTCAAGCTGCCTAAAATAGGCTGGGTAAAGCTGTGTCTGCATCGTCCATTGATGGAGAATAGCACCATAAAGACTGTAACCATAAGCAAAACACCGTCAGGAAAATACTATATCAGCATTTTGGTGGAGTATGAAAACCAAATACTTCCCATCATACCGAAGAATTTTCTTGGATTGGATTTTGCTATGCATGGGCTGTATGTTGCTTCTGATGAGGACAATGCTGATTATCCAAATTTCTTACGGGAAGTCGAAAAGAGATTGGCCAAGGCACAAAGAAAACTTTCCAAGAGACAAAAAGGGAGCCGTAACAGGAATAAACAAAGACTGCGTGTGGCTGTACTCCATGAGAAAATTGCTAATCAACGCCGTGACTTCCTGCATAAGAAAGCTCGTTATCTTGCAGACCGCTATGATGCGATTGGCATAGAGGACATTAGCGTAAAGGCTATGGCGAAGCGAAAGAAGGGTGGCAAGTTCAGCTTTGGTAAATCCATATCCGACAATGGTTGGAGCATGTTCACAAGTATGCTGGAATACAAACTTGCATGGCAGGGTAAGCAACTTATCAAGATAGACAAATGGTATCCAAGCAGTCAGCTATGCCATGTCTGTGGCTACCAGAACAATGATACCAAAGACTTATCTGTGCGGGAATGGGATTGCCCCAAGTGTGGCAGTCATCATAACCGTGACAAGAACGCTGCAATAAATATTAGAGAAGAAGCTAGGCGAATATCTGCCTAGCGTAACTCATAAAGTACCGTGGGTCGCACGGGAATTTACGCCTGTGGAGAGTGTGTAAGTCGCCATAGCTCTTCGGAGTTATTGGTGCTGTTCTCGATGAAGCAGGAAGCTCCCGCCTCTATAGGTGGGCGTACGTTCACTTATGCAAAACGCTGATTGACAGAAGCTATTTTCTTTAGTAGAATAATAAGGTATTGTCATTATTATTCTCTTTTTACTTTGCCGCTTTAATGATGTAAAGTGATGAATTTTTATGAAGTGAGGTTATTATGCAGGCACCAATAGAAGAATTACGCAATTTTGTAGATAAAAACAGACAGGAAATGCTTTCCCTCTGGGAAACCCTTGTGAATATGCAGGGCTACTCTCGTGAATTCGAGAAGATTGAACAGGTCTTGGATTTTCTGTACAAAAAATTTGAGTCTGAGGGCATTGCTTGTCACTATCTCGACAGCAAGGGCGGCGTACCTGTGCTGGTGGCAGAGCTGAACAAGGACGTGCCGGGCAAGCCGGTGCTGCTGTGCGGCCACTGCGACACTGTTTTCCCCTCCGACAGCTTTCCGGAGAATCCCTTCTATATAGACGAGGAAGGCTTTGCGCACGGCCCCGGCGTGCATGATATGAAGGACGGCATTGCGCAGATTGTTTATATCATGGCAGCGCTGAAGCGCCTTGGCTATACGGACAGACCGGTCAAGGCTGTCATCGTGGGCGACGAGGAAATCGCTCACGCCTATGGCATTACCGACGAGCTGCTGATGCAGGAGGCGAAGGGCTGTCTGTGCGCCTTCAATATGGAGAGCGGCCGTCTGGATAATTGCCTTACCGTAGGCCGTAAGGGCGGTATGGACTGCCATATCACGGTGCATGGCGTGGCTGCGCATGCCGGCAACGATTATATGAAGGGCCGCAATGCGATTATCGAGATGTCGAAGAAGCTGCCGCTGCTGCAGGACCTTTCTATTTTTGATGAAGGCCTGACGGTCAGCGTGGGCGTTATCAAGGGCGGCATGGTGTCGAACGCTGTGCCTGATTACTGCTATGCAGAGCTGGACGTGCGCTATAAAAAGCTGGAGCATATGGATTATATTAAGGAAAAAATCCGCGAGGTGTGCGCCCAGACTTATATTGAAGGCACGACGACTGAGGTTGAGTTTGTGGCACCGATGCCTGCCTTCGAGGATACGCAGGAGAACCATGACCTTCTGGCTTATGTCAACAGCGTAGCGACGAAGCTTGGCTATGAGGCTATGCAGCCTGTTTATGTCGGCGGTATGTCGGATGCGGCGTACTTCGGCAGCGTGGGCGTACCGACGCTGTGCTCCATGGGCGCAATGGGCAGCGGTGCGCATACGCGTGAGGAAAAGGCGCTGGTTTCCAGCTTCTACGAGCGTTGGCTCATTGTGATGGCTTGTATTATGGAGGTGCAGGCTTTTGCGGATAAATATGCAAAATAATTGAATCAGAGAGGTGTTTAGATGTCTGAAAAACAGGTGAAGGGCTTTAAGGCTCCCAGTCCTATATTAATTTTGGTCTGCGTTATTATTTTCTGTGCTATCGCCAGCTACGTTATCCCTGCCGGCGTGTATGAGCGCGTGAAGGATGTGCATACGGGCAAAATGGTCGTTGACCCGGCAACCTTCCATTATGTTGCACAAAAGCCGACAGGCTTTTTGGATTTCTTTACGTCCATCAATAAGGGCTTCAAGGGCGGTATTACGATTATCGCCTTCCTCTTCATGGTGGGCGGCTCGCTGAACATTTTGGCAAAGACGGGCGCTATCGTGGCAGGTCTGAGCACACTGGTAAAGAAGATGCGCAACCACAGCATTCTGCTGATTCCGGTGCTCATGACGACGCTGGCAACGTTTTCTACGCTGGCCGGCTGCAACGAGGAATACTTGGCGTTTACGCCGCTCGTAGTGAGCGTGGCGCTGGCGCTGGGCTTTGACTCGCTGACAGCGCTGGGCATGCTGTTCTGCTCTGTGGCCGCAGGCTATGGCGCAGGCTGCACGCAGCCGTTCTCCGTCGGCGTGGCCCAGGGCATTGCCGGTGTGCCGATTTTCTCCGGCCTGCCGTACCGCGTGGGCATCTTCTTTGTGCTGCTGGCGATTAACATTGCCTACGTCATGTATCACGCGCATAAGGTAAAGAAGAATCCGGAAAGCAGCCCTGTTTACGAAATCGACAGAGCCAAGACGGATACGATGAACCTTGAAGAGACAGATGAGCTGACCACGCGTCAGGCTATCTGCCTCGCGCTGCTCGGCCTGAACTTCGTCGGCATTATCGTCGGCGTGCTGAAGTTTGACTTCTATATGAACGAGATTTCTGCGCTCTTCATTATCATGGGCGTGCTCTCCGGCGTTATCTGCGGCCTGAAGCCGAACGATATCTGCGATGCCTTCCTCGACGGCTGCAAGGGCATGATGCTGCCCTGCCTGGCTGTGGCAATGTGTAAGGCAGCAACGATTCTGCTGGAGAACGCGAAGGTTATGGATACGATTATCCATGCGCTGGCAGGCATGCTGGACGTGTTTCCGTCCTCCATTATCGCCTTCGGCATGTTCATCATTCAGGACTGCTTCAACCTGCTGGTTCCCTCCAGCTCCGGTCAGGCAGCGATTTCTATGCCGATTATGGCACCGCTGGCTGACATTGTGGGCGTAACGCGCCAGACTGCTGTTTTCGCCTTCACCTTTGGCGACGCCTTCACGAACTGCATCACGCCGGCCTCCGGTGCGACGATGTCGTATCTGGCCATGGCGAATGTGCCGTATAAAAAATGGGCACGCTTCGTGCTGCCGCTGATTGGTATCTGGTGGATTGTTGCGTTCTGCTTCCTGACCTATGCGACGGCGATTAACCTCGGTCCGGTATAAATAATAAATTGTGCTTTGACTCCTAAGGTATATTCTGCAGAGGATATGCTTTAGGAGTTTTTTGTTGCTTTTATTACAGTTCAGACAGAGAAAAGTGAGCTTCAGACAAAAGTGTTGGAGAAATGCTTTCATTAGTAGTATAATTAAAAAGAAAAAATGGCTTATGTTATTTGGAAAAAGCTTAGAGAAGGGCATTACTTTATAAACTAGAATCAGCAATTTTAGTGACAAAGGAGCGGATAAGCATGGGCATATATAGAAAAGCGTTACGCTATGGGTTGAAAAAGCGTGCGGAGGCTAGTCAGGGCAGCTTGGCAAGGACTGCTGACAGACTGAAAATTTTAAGTTCAGTGCTGGCAGCAGGCTTTGTTGTGCTGCCATTTTTTTGTGGTGAAGCGTTCGCTGCCGGCAGCATTGTGCGTGTGGATAGCGACAAGAATCTTATGCAGTCCGGCAGAGCAGATATTTATGCAGAGTCGGTGCATGGCGACGTAGGCTTGAACCGTTTTCAGGAGTTCAAGGTGGGGAATCAGGAGCTGGCGAATCTGTATTTTCGGCAGGAGAAGGACAGCACTGCCTTGAATACCCTGGTCAATACGGTGGCGAGCAGGATTGATATTAATGGTACGGTAAACGCCATCCGTGATAACAAGGTCGGCGGCAACCTGTACTTTTTGAGCAAGGACGGCATGGTTGTGGGCGCGAACGGCGTGGTTAACGCCGGTTCGCTGACGGTGCTGGCTGCAGAAAACAAATTTAAGGATGCGGAGGCTGCCAGTGAAGCGTTGAAGAAGCAGGATTGGGAGCTGAGCTCGAAGGGCACTATCGACGTAAGCGGCACGCTCAATACTGCCACCGGCATCGACCTGCGTGCGGCTTATATCAACGTGGCGAAGGGCAGTGGCTCGAGCTTTGCACCGCAGCTGCGTACAGGCATGCTTTTTTATACGACGGTGAATACAGCTGGTCTGGTCAGCGATGTGGCCGTGAAGGACGGCAGGCTGACGGCAACGGTGGACAGCAGCGGCAATGTTGTGATTGCTGACCCGAACGATAAGGATAATGCTGCGCTTAAGGGCGATGGCAGCATCAAGCTGCAGGCCTCGGCGACGAAGAAGAATGCAGCGCATTTAGATTCGGTTACCTTGCAAAATGCAGTGGAGGCGAAGGTGAACATCGCCGAGGGTGCCAAGCTGGACGCTGCAGGTGATGTGCTGGTGAGCGCGGATGCAACGCATGACAGCGACCGCTATGTGGTCGAGATTCTCGATATTGCGGCCTTCGCCAAGGCCGACGTACAGGTTGACGGCGAGCTGAAGGGACGCAATGTTACCGTTACGGCCAACGCTGTGAACAGTCTGGATAGCAAGAATCTGAAAAGCATTTACGACGGTCTTGACAGAACGGCGGAGGAGATTACCGACGCTATGGGCAATAAGATTACGGTCAACGATGCGCTGGCAGATGCGATTGGCTCGACGCTGGAGGACAGAGGTGTTTTTGGCAAGGGCGGCAAGTATTTTGATACGGTGAATAATGTTATCGAGCAGCTGTATATGCCCTTTGGCTTTGCTGACGCCGAAGCGACGATTAGCGTGGGCAGTACAGGCAAGCTCACTGCATCCGAGAATATCAATGTGGCAGCGAACAGCACGGCGAGCAACAATTTTAAGGTTGAGATTCAGCCGAAGCTGCAGCAGGGTGACGCCAACAAGCTGAAGTATTTTACCGGCGGCTTTGTTTATGTAGATACGGACAGCACGGCGACGGTGGATATCGACGGCAAGCTGGAGGCAAAGAAGAATCTGGCAGTAACCGCTAAGGCTGTGGATACAAGCATCGGCACGATGGTGGTGAAGCCGCCGCGCATTCTGGATAACGGTCAGGGCGGCGACAGCAAGGACGATGGCTCGTTCTATACCGGCCTGGCGATGGCGATGAACTTTCAGGATAGCGCTGCCGTGGTGAATCTTGGTGCAGCAGGCTCAGCAGCTAAGGATAAAAATAATCCGCTGCTCAAGGCGGGCGGTGCGCTCACGGTTAATGCAGTGAATGTAAACACCCTCGCCAGCACTGCTTCCATAACGGTTAAAGAAAATACGCCAATCAATATGGCTATCAACATCTCCAGCACGCAGGGCAAGGCTGTTATCAATGACAATGCGGCGCTTGAGGGCGCGCAGGTGCAGCTGAACAGCAAGCATACGCTCAACAAGCTGAGCGTGACGGCAGACTCTTCGATAGGACCGGAGCTGTCGGGCAGTCAGTGGGTGGTCAACACGCCGCAGGCGAAGCATGGTCTGGATGTGCTGCGTAATTTCCTCTCCGGTGTCAACGAAGGACCGAAGGTCAGCGCAGCAGCCGGTCCCAATATCAAGAAGGATAAAAAGACCTGGGACCAATATTTTAATTTTGGTATGAGCTTTGGCTTGGCGCTGGTGGATAACGAGGCGCGGACGAATATCGCTGCAGGTGTGCCGATTACGGCTGCAGGCGGCAATCTGGCGCTTACGGCCGCAGTCAGCATTGCTGACTCGCAATTTGCAACGAAGAACCTGCTCAATGCGGCGAACCGCGATGAGCCCTTAGGCGTTAGTGCGGCTATAGGCGTGGAGGATATGCAAAATACGGCAGAGGTGAATGTTGCGGAGGATAGCGGCTCGGAGCTGGCAGCCAGGGGCAATATCAATATTACTGCCAATGTAGATAATTCCTACCAGCGCGTCAATAAGCTGGTGGATGCTGTCAAGTCAGGCTGGGAAAGCTTCTATGACTATTGGTCGAAGGGCAAGCTTGAGGATGATGCTGCTGATGATGCCAAGGCGAAGGTGCAGCAAATCGAGACGATTGTTGCTGATATCCTGACGATAGCCAGCAAAAACTCGGCGGAAAGCTTTACTAGAGATAAGCAGTTTGCGATGAAATCGAAGGCTGCCATGGAAATACTGACGGAGCTGACAGGCTCGACAGAGCTGAAGAATGCGCTCGAGAATCTGCTCAACGCGTCTAATTATGCGAATATGTATGTTTCTGCTTCGACGGACAAGCCCCTCATGAGCAAGCCTGATATCACGACGATGATTACAGGCACGGTCGGCGTGCAGAATCTGGCGAACAACGCCAGGGTGAATATCGGTGCGCACAAAAAGCTGACGGCCGGGGCAGACGTGGCGCTGGCTGCGTCCGTAACGGAGCAGAACGCCCTGCTGGCAGGCAAATGGCAGTTCATTCCCGATATTTTCACGAATGATGCAAGCCAAAACGGTCTGGGTGCGTCTGTAGGCGTGCAGAACGCTGCCAATAAGAGTGAGGTGCGCGTCAATAATGGCGTAGGCATCAGCGCCGGCAGCGGCGCTATAGCTATGCAGACGGCCAACGATATTATCAACACCTCGCTCGTCATGGGTGGTGCGAGAACCAGCTCGCTGGGCATCACGGGTATGGTGAACTATGTAGGCGGCTCTTCGGCGGCGGAAACGCTGCTCGATGACGACGTCAGCTTAAGTGCGGCCAAAAAGCTGCGGCTGGCGGCAGCCAACGACACTGTGCTGACAGCAGTAACAGGTGACTTTGGCTATTCGAAAGACAGCTCTGTCGGCGTGAGCACGAGCGTTATTGATTATAATGTCAAGACGCTGGCACAGCTGCGCAATCTGGAGGGCACGGACAGCGAAGGCAAGGGCAGCATCACCGCGAGTGCGCTGGAGGTTGATGCGCACACTGACGGCATTATCAACAACTTTGCTTTGGCAGGCGTGGCGAGCAAGAGCAGCAACGTGAATAAGGATGCCGGCGGCGTGAGCACGTCGACCTCGGACGGCAAGGCCAAGGAAGGTGTAGAGAAGGCCGAGGTGAAGGCCGAAGAGAAAAAGGACGACAGCACTTCAGGCGGCAGCGATAAAAAAGACGATACCAACGCAGGTGGCAGCGATAAAAATGATGACAAGGTGCAGACCACCTTGCGTGCAGGCGGCAGCGATAAAAAGGACGACAGCAAGAAGCTGGAGGAAAGCGTTATCAAGGTTGATGCCGCAGGTAGCGTAGCGTGGAACTACGTGAAGGATGAAACGGACGCTTCTATAGATAATGTGCAGATTGAGCTGCTGCGTCCCGCAGGCGCAAACAAGACTACGGGCGTGGATATTATGGCGGAGGACAGCTCCTACATTGGCGCGTACAGCGGCGCTGCTGCCTTGAGCAAGTTTGGCTTTGCAGCAGAGGAAGGCAGCTCGACGAAGTTCCAGGGCATGCTGAGCGGTGCGATAGCGGTCAATGATGTCTATAAGTCGACCACGAGCGCTTTGCGCCATGCTGAGCTGAATAATGCGGACAACGTGACGAATCTGGCGCAGAACAGCGGCGCACAGGCAGCGGCAGGCTTAGCCATGGGCGTGGAGCTGGGCAAGCGTGCAGGCAGCGTAGATATCAATCTTGGCGGCTCCGGCTCAGCCAACTATGTGGACAGCACGGTGCAGGCGGAGCTGACGGGCAATGTCATGAAGAATGGTGCGCTGAATGTGAGCAACGTTGCCTATGACAAGGATGTGCAGGCCGGCGGCGGCATTAATTTTGAGTTCTCGCGCGGCAACGCGGCGGCAGGCGCTGCCATCAGCATCAGTGATGTGGATAACAAAATCAGTGCTATAATGAATGACAACACTATCGGCACGCAGGAAATATTAGCCGGCAGCATCAGCAATCTGGCCTTGAGCAATCTGGTGCAGGTTGGCACAGCGACGTCCATCGGCGTGCTGGTGGGCAATAAGGCTTACTTCATGGGCGATGTGGCGATTGCCGTAAATATGGTGGACAATGATGTGCAGGCGCAGGCCGGCAGCAACACTATTTATGCACAGGCCGTGGCGAACGAAGCACGCGACGGCAAGCTGCAGGTCAACGAAAAGCAGAACCAGTATATCGACGTTATCAATTCCACTGCGGATAACAGCATCACTGTCGAGAAGGAAACAGGCAAATTCTATAAGCTCGCTGCCGATGGCAGCAAGCAGTACATCATAGGCGAGGGCGCAAGCTATATCTATGAGGACAATGGCGCGGCAGCAGACCTTTACGATGCCAATAATAAAATCACTTATGACGAAGCGACAGGCAAGCTTACGGACAGCCACGGCAGAACGCTGGTGTTCAACAGCAAGCGCAGCTTTGTCGATGAAAAGACTAAGGCCGGCGTAGATGTTACGGCAGCAGCGGCGGCGAATATCCTCGACCTCGATGCTTCCGCGGCGCTGGCGCAGGCCAACGGCTCGCAGGGCGTGGCGCTGGGTGCAGAGGCGAATGAGGACGGCTCGCTGACCTATACGAGCAAGACGCTGACGGCGGAGAACGCAGGCAATGTCATCGTCGGCAGCGCAATTGCTGTAGCCGCGAAGGTCAGCGAAGGCAGCTACGGCGGCAGCGCCGCCGTAGCGACGAACATCAATCATATCAAGAACAGCTTTAATGCTGCGGCTGATAATAATACTATTGCTGCCTCCGGCAAGGACGGCGTGAAAGTTACTGCTGCCTCCGACACGCTCATGGTGGCAGTGGCGGCCGGTGCTGCTGCTTCCGCGGGCACGGATAAGGTGTCCGTCGATGTAGCAGGCTCGGGCGTAGATAATACGCTGAACAATAATACGCTGGCAAGCCTGACGGGCGGCAATATCAAGGCCGACAATGTGGAGGTTGCGAGCAACACGAAGTCGTTGCTGGTCGGCGTAGCCGGACAGCTCAGTGCGACGATTACGGGCCAATATGGCGGCGCAGCAGGTCTGACATGGGCGCAAAGCGACCTTGATAATACGACCGGAGCTTATGTAAGCAAGGTGAAGCTGACCGGCTACAACGGCAAGAATAAGCTGTTCAAGGCTGAGGCAAGCAATGACGCCAGCATCGTGACGGTGGGCGCAGGCGTGAGCGCAGCGATTGCCAGTGGCGCGTTCTCTGGCGCTTATGCAGGCAGCTATGGCAAGAATGATACCAAGGCCGTTGTCGATGGTAGCGGCAGTATCGAGAGCGAGGGCAGCATTGAGGTCAGCGCAGCGGACAAAAGCAGCATCAATACGGCGTCCGGCAGCATAGAGGTTGCCGGCAGCAAGGATGTGGCAGTAACGGTTGGCGGCGCTGTGGCCAACACGCAGCTGGGTAGACATGTACAGGCACAGCTCAATGATACGACGTTAAACCTTACGAACGTTAAAAATATAAACGTACTGGCTAACGATAAGTCGTCGACGCTGAACCTCGCCTTGGGCGGCGGTGTAGCTATTGGCGGCGAGATGGCCGGCGTTGCGGCGCAGGGCAGCGTGGCTGTGCTCTCTGCTGACGGCATGACGCAGGCGACCTTTGATAATGTCAAGCTGCAGGCTGAAGCAGATGATGCTGCGGTAAGCGTCAAGGCCGACAGCGATAACAGGCTGACGAACAGTGCGGATGCTCTGTCTATTGGCGGCGGTGGTCTGGGCGGCGGCGCTTTAGGCGCGGCGGTCAGCGTGCTGACGAACAGCCGCGATACTGTGGCGCAGGCCAAGGGCGGCACTTGGAAAACAGGCGCTGCGCTGGTGCAGGCCAACAGCAAAACTAAGGTGCAGCACGTCACGACAGGCGTGAGTGCTGCCGCAGGCGCTGAGGGCGCAGGCGCACTGACAGCGTCCGTACAGGTCAACGTGCTGGAGGACAAGACGGAGGCCTATGTGCAGCAGGTGCAGGGCAGCGTGAAGAGCCTGACGGTGAATGCCGACAGAAATACGGCTATAGCTGCCTATAACAATGGCTTTGCGCTGACTGGCAGCATGATTAGCGGCAGCGTCGGCGCAGGCGTGACAACCGTTGATGACAAGGGCAGCATTTTGGCCGGCTTGGTGGATAGCAAGCTGCAGCGTGCTGATAAGAGCGCGGACGTAAAGGTGACGGCGAAGAACAAGAGCAGCATAGAGACAGAGATTTCCAGCAATAATGTGGCGCTTTCTATCGGTGCGGCCATCGGTACGAGCGTCGAGGTGGTGAATCTGGAGGCGCAGACTGCTGCTTTAGTAGCGAATACGCAGCTTGGCGACAGCAAGAATGCCTTCCGTAATATCGACGTTACGGCGGACAATGAGGTCAGCAATAAATTTACGAACGTTGTCGACAGCACTGCTTCGCTGGCAGGCGTAGCGGTAGGCGTGGGCGTAGCCAACATCAACACGCAGACAACGGCGACGGTGGACGGCAGCAAGCTCTATGCCGATAATATTAAGGTGACTGCTGACGAAAGGCGCACAGCAGATGCGCAGCTCGTTGGCGCAGCAATTGGTGGTTTGGCCGTGGGTGTGAACCTGATGTATACGAATCTGGGCGGCGAGCTGCAGGATGCCTATACCTATGAAGTATGGAACGAAAATAAGCAAAGCTACGATACCTATACAACGTATACGCAGGCTACCGACGGCGTGGATAAGCAATACGTGACGGATATTCAGGGCATAGCAGGCGAAGGTCTTACCGGCACGAATGCGGCGCTCAAGGCGCTGCCTGCTAATTCCGTGGCAGAGGTGAAGCTCAATAAGGGCAGCGCAGCCGGCAAGGTTGGCGTAAATATCAAGGGCAGCACGCTGGAGGCCGGGCAGGCAGTGCAGGCTGCAGCACATGGCACGAACAATGTCAACAGCGATATCCGTCAGGCAGCAGTCGCAGGAGCGTCTGTGGCGGTGGCAGGCAACCGCACAAGGTTCCGCGAGGAGCAGAGCGTGCAGCTTGCTGATGCGATAATCAGGGGCCAAAGCGTGTACATCAGCTCGCTGACGGATGGCAATATCAAGCATTATATGGGACAGGGCGGCTTTAGCATGGAAGCCTACAGCGACACTGTTTCCTATATTAAGCACAGCGGTACGAACAAGCTGCAAATCAACGGCTCGACAATTACGGCGACGGATAAGGCCACGCTGGGCGCACAAAATAAGGTGCAGCTGGATAATAAGGGGCTGGCTGTCAACATTGGCGGCGTCAGCGCAGGCCGTCTGGTGCTCGAGAGCAAGGATAGTCTGACCGCCGGTGTGGAGCTGGGCAAGCAGACTGCCGGCAGCGTAGCAGGCAAGAGCATCAGCATTACGGCGGAAAACGCAGGCAAGGTCAAGGACGAAATCGAGGCAGGCGTGACGGTCGGTGTGATTTCGGTTCATGGCAGCAGTGCTGAGTCGCGGGCCCTTGGTTCGGCAGATGTTTATGTAGGCGGCGGCAGCAGCCTTAGCGCGGACAGCGTAGAGCTGCAGGCAAAGACAGGCCGCGACAGCGATTATACGACTGAGGCAATAAACCATGCGATAAGCGTGTCACTAGGCGTAGACGTGACGATTAACAGAGCACTGACGGAAAACGCGATGCAGAGCAATGTTTACCTTGGCGATATCAGCGCAGGCCCCAAGCTGGTAGCTTTACGCGTGCAGGCGCTGAACAATAACAGCAGCAATGCTTACGTCTATTCCTTTGGCCTGGGCGTTATAGCAGGCAGCGGCAACAACTTTGCGAGGGCGGAGGAAAACAGCTCCGTCAACATTGCTATCGATGGCGGCAAGGGGCTGTCTCTGCAGCAGCTGGATGTGCTGGCTGAGAATGTGCAGGACGTGACGGCGAAGGCTGATGGCAGCGCAAGTGCCCTGCTGGAGATTTCGCCCTATACAGCGAAGGTTACGCATGACGCTAAGGCGCAGACGAGCGTAACGCTCAAGGGCGAGCTGACAGCGGCAGACAGCATGAGCGTACAGGCGCTGCGCAAGGAGAATACCAACCTCAAGGCGGATGCGCTGACGAATTCTTTAGCCGGCGGCGGCGATGCTTCTGCGGATAATACAAGCAGCAGCACAACCCTTGTCGAAGCCTCTGCGGCTAAGCTGACAAGCGGCAGCGATATGCTGCTCAAGGCAGATAATAATATCAAGCTGAACAGAGCAGAGGGCTATAACGAGATGCTGTGGGGACAGGGCTATTCCGGCCTTGTCGGCGTCAATACTGCAGGCGTTGACAACAGCATTACGGCAGCGACGGCCGTAAGACTGCAGGACAGCAGCCTGCAAAGCAAACAAGGTCACGTACAGCTGGCCGGCCAAAGTGAGGAAGACCTGCTTGTTAATGCCTATGTCTATTCCTTAGGCATGATTGATGCCACAGAAACGCGCGTCACTAATAACATTACTAATGACAACCGTATAGAGCTGACGAACTCGAACATCAAGACAAGCACAGCCTATAAGGATATTACGCTGGCAGCAGCGGACGACCTCAAGCTGTACACCAGTGCTGTTGCCGAAACGCCGATTGGCGTTGTAGCCGGCAGCAATGCTGTGGTGAAGAATGCTCTGCAGCGCACGAATGCGCTCGGGCTTTACGGCGCAGGCGAGCTGTACAGCATGAACGACATCAACTACTATGCAGGCAAGCATCTCGATGGCAGCCTGGGACGCCTTGAGCTGGATGCGCAGGCGATAAATTATAATGGCGGCGTTATTCCCGTCGTGCTGAGTCCTTCGCTTAACAATGAGGTTACGCAGCAGAACGAGCTCTTCATGCAGAGCGGTGCGAGCAACAGCGTGCGGCATACGAATATCTATGCCGACGCAGGCGAGGAGCTGGTATTTGTCCATACAGGCCGTGATACCAGCTATGGCGGCGATGAAGAGGGCGGCTATGTAACCGAGGATATCGGCAGCAAGCATTATAATAAGCTTGATAAAAACAGCGTTGATATCAACGGCAGCATGGCTGCAGGCATGGATAACAGGATTAACATCGTTGTCGGTGCAGCAGGCGATATCACGCTGTTCGACGAGGACGAACGCAAGTCGCTGACGAATAAAACGGCGCTCAGCAAGGAGGAGCTGCAGGGCAAAATCACTGTTGCAGGCAGCGATGTGCTGGATGCGCAGGGCAAGCCCACAGGTGCGCACAGCGGCCTGACTGAGGAAACGGCAGCGACCATTAAGGACAGCATCAAGCTTGGCTCTGTGGATTATGCGCAGACCTTAATGAACCGCTACAATGAAATCATGCTGCTGGTAAGCGAATACGCCAGCGACGGCGACAACAGTGCGTCCTATATGGGCTATAAGGCCGAGGCGGAGCGCCTGCTCAGTCAGATGGAAAAAATGGGCGAGGTTTCCTATGTCAATGGCAAATATGTGCTCAATGCCAATGAGAAGGTGGACTACGTGAAGCTTCCTGAGCTGACGGCATCCGGCGGCAACATTACTATCAATACGTCCGTCCTGAAGAGCAGCAAGGCGACAGGCTCTCTGGCAGCCAACGGCAGTCCGGAAATCAACGTCACCAACAATACCAACCTTATGCTGATTCTGCAAAGAATCAACGTGGACGATGGCGGCGGACGGCTGCTGTATAACAATGAGCAGCTGACCGGCAGCACGAGCAGCGATTTTAATAATAATATCAGCAAGCTCAATAAAAAAGCCGATGCGGCAAGCAGCGGCTTCCAAAGCGTGAAGTCGGAGACAGGCATTGGCGGCAGCATCAATATCAAGGGCAATTACAGTGGTGCGCCCTTAGATTATAGGGTTGTGGAGGACGGCAAGGCTTCCGAGGGCCAATATTTGCCGCGGGCCGATATTATCGTCAGAGGTGATGTGTATAATAAAAATGGTTCGATTAAGATTACGAGCCAGCATAACAATATCACTATCGCCGGTGCATCGGCGCAGGACAGCATTTCTGTGCTGGGCGCGAGTGTTGCGCTTTCAGCAGGCGGCTCGATTACACAAACCTTCACTGATGGCATTGTGAATATCGACCACGATCCGCAGCAATTTTTTAATAAATACTATGATAAGCTGAAAAATAATAAGAAAAATATTTACGACATCACAGAACCATATGGGGTGCCTTATGATGGCATGGAGCCCACGGGCAGCTTTATCGCCGGCGGCGTCATCTCCATCAACGCTACGGATATCAATGTCGACGGCATTGTCCAGAGCGGCTATGGTGATTATGTACTGTCGATGAATAATGATAAAAACGTGGAAGCGGCGATAAATAATATTAAGAGCAGCTATAAGAAGGGCGACAAGCTCACCGATGATTATGTCAAGGGCAACGACGCGTACCGGATTGTCAAGGGCTCTGCTTATTGGGACTATGATGCAAAATGCTATAAGTACAGAATTGGCGCCTACTACAATCCTGCAAGCGATACAATCATTCTGGAGGATGTCAATGCCTCGGGCGGACAAATTTATCTTACCGGCCGCATTTCTAGCATCGGTGCCGGCAAGCTTTACTGTCTTGATGGCACGAGCAATATTACTATAGAGTCTAACTATGCTTGTAACATGAAGCTGGGCAGCCTCATCACGAACGAAGTCAAAGGACGCGTCAGCATTACGGATACTGCCGGTTATTCTGTAAAAAGTAATAATAAGGAAATTCCTGTGTCGAGGGTGACGGAGTACACCAATGGCATGATGGAGACCTATTATGTCAGCAGCGGTGGTACGAAGTATGAATACATGGCGAAATACTTTGATGGTGCCAAAGGCGGCCAATATCAGCCTAAGGAAGGCTTGCGCTATACGTGGACAAGCGGCACGAAGAACACTGATTACAAGCGCTATACCCATGATGATATGGATGGCGGCTGGGGACTGTGGGACCTGGAGGAGAAGGACAAGGATCTGCAGGAGTGGTCGACGACGGAGAACCTTACAGGCAGCGGCAAAAGTAATAATGAGGAGCGCAAGGATGGCGTGGTGGTTCAGGAGACGAATGATACGCGCAAAACCTTTATGGAGTACGAGCATAACCAGCTGGGAGAACCTGTGCGTACTATCGAAAGCGAGCGTTATTATAGCACCGGATTATTTGGCTGCCATAAGCACCATGAGGTTACCTGGAAGGAGGAGACGGGCAGTACGGATACGTATTTTGCCAGCGCCAAGGCCGATTATCCTATCGAAGTAAAATTCATTGGCCAAAAGGCTGAGGAGTCGGTTATCAAGGTACACAACGTTTTGGGCGGCATTGAGATGAGCGGCTCTATCGGCAACACGCAGCTTTATGAGGGCACGGATGCAGCAGGCAATATCACCCACAACACCAAGGGCTCAGTGGTGATAAATTCCGGCAGGATTATTGTCGGAGATCCGGTTGAGCAAAGTGGCGGCGCTCTGTATGGCAGGGCGATTGCCATTGCCGGCACGGGCAATCTGAAGAATATCAATATTGCAGCCGGAGACGATGTTTACTTGAAGCTTAAATCGTGGAGTGAGGCTGGCGGCGAGGCCACGGTGACTGTCAGCAACCTTGCCGGAGCGAAGGGCAGACTGCATCTGGATGCCAATTCCGGCGATCTGAGTGAACAGGGCTACAGGTGGAAGCTGATTGATATTACGAACAACTCCAGCAACGGCGATATTATTGCTGCAAGCTACAGTGGTATCGAGGCGGATCGTATCAACCTGACGGCTGCTAATGGCAGCATATATGGTTATGACGGCGTTGGTTCGGCTATGTGGATTAAGGCAGGCCAGAATGCTTCCGACGAGGACAGCCTCAGCGCTTCGCTTAACGTGAAGGCGAAGGGCGATATCAACATTGAGCAGCGCGAGGGCGATCTGCGTCTTGGCAGAGTTTATTCGAGCACCGGCGACGTAACGCTGAAGTCGGCAGGCAGCATCATTGATGCATTGCCGGAGGAGGCTGTGGCAAAGGGCAGCGAGGAAAGCCGTCTGCAACGCTGGAAAAATCTCGGCCTCATCGAGGGCGGCAACAGCAGGCTGCAGGAAATCAAGAGCAGGCTGAACAAGGAAAAGGGACTGGGCAGCTATATTACCTGGGACAAAACGGCCTTGCTCTACGCTATTTCGGAGAGCATTCTGCAAAAGACGGCGGAAAGCCTGGACCAGACCTCGACGAAGGATCCGAACATCATCGGCAGAAATATCACGCTTACGGCGAACGGCAGCATCGGTCAGCGCGGCGAGACGAAGGAGATTACGCTCACCGGTATTTTGGCCAAGAATGATGACGGCAGCTATAAGAATGCCAATGCGCTTAATGACCTGAAGTCCTTGGGGCAGGCTGATGTGACGAACGTTACGCTGCGCAAGGATGCTGACGGCAAGCAAATCGCCGTGATTGACGAAACGCAGCCCTTGGGCATCCAGCAGACGACGAGCAACGGTCAGGGCAAAATCAATATTCAGGCTGCGGCTAAGGGCGGCCAGGGCGACATCTTCCTGCAGGGACGCGAGGAGATCGGCCTCGAGAAGAGCTTCGCCGGCCGTGTAAGCAAGGATCTCAACATCGAGACGATCTTGACTGGCAACGGCAGGGCGACGGTTGCGAGCCTTGGCAGCATCAACAAGCTGGCTGCGGAGCCGGAGGCTGTCAATATTCAGGCGCAGAGCCTGTATCTGACCGCGATTAACGGCGTGGGCAGCACAGGTGCGCTGAATATCAGCCTTTACGGACAGGATAAGGCGAACGATGGCCTGAGCGTAATTTCCGGCGGCTCTGTGGCGATTAGGCAGCTGGGCGACAACCAGCTCATTCTGCAGTATTTGTCCGCGGGCAAGGACGCAGACAGCTATGTTATGATTTTGGCTGATAACGATATCGTGCTTAATGGCGAAGCGCCTGACAGCAAGCGAATTACGATGCAGAGCAAGGGTGGCAGCATAACTGCAGGCGAGCTTACAGGCACCGATATCACGTTGAGCGCAGGCAACGGCTCGCTGGAAATCGGCAAGCTGGAGGCGCAGGGAACGCTGCGTGCCGAGGCCGAGCGCATGCATTTTGGCGATGCGTCTATAGGTCATGGCAGCATCAGAGCGGGCAAGGAAGCAGTCTTTGACAAGCTGCGCACGAATGGCTTGGCTCAATTCCAAGGTGTTTCGCAATATCAGGTTTATGACCTGGGCGACGGCTTGCAGCTGCGGCTGACGGCTGGCGGCAGAACACCGTATGATTCGCTTGTGCTGTTTGGCAATGCTCTGCATGAGTTCTCCAGCCAGCGTCTGTATGCTACCGGCTTGCTGGAGAGAAAGCTGGAGTATGATGTGTATGAGAAGCTCGTTGAGCCGCACATCAGACCAAAGATTTTGTTCGACAGATATAATCTGATAGAACAGGATGAAGACGAAGAGAACAAAATTGAACAGATTGACGTAATCTAATAAAAAAATTTTTTTCGGCGGCTGCTGTAAAAGGCGGCCGTCTTTTTTTTGTTGGAGCTATAGTTAAAATAAATAATTTTGCATTAAAGGATTCATTCTTAAAAGCAGTAGGCGTAAGAAAAGCGCCTGCTGCTTTTTTTAGCTTGCATGTGCTCGCTTGCTGATGTCCCCAACGGCTGCCTGATGGGAAGATTTGGCGTACTTTTGCTTGACTCGGGGGGGGCACTGCGGTACAATGATATACACAAAGGTGTAATAATTTGTTTTTTAATCCATAAAATTTATGAGTGTAACAAAAGGAGCAGGCGATGATTTTAGAAGAGGCAAAGAAGGTTGGTGCGCGGATTAAGCTTATCCGTCAGTCGAAGAATTGGCAGCAGGCGAATCTGGCGGCGGCAATCGGCGTGAGCCAGTCGCTTTTGAGTAATATGGAGGCTGGTCGCTGCAGCGTAACGCTGGAGAATCTGATTAAGCTGCATGATGTGCTCGAATGTCCGATGCGCGATTTCTTTGTGGATTTGGATGGCGAGTATGATAAGAAGCTGCCGGAGGGGTGCTTTTCGCTGGAGGAGCTGGCGGGGGCGCTGGTGAGCTTGCGGGGGAAATGAGAGGCTCCCCTTGCGCCGCAAGCGGCATTAGCACGACCAACAGTTTTTACGGCGCTTGCGCTTGTAAAAACTGGGTCTTAGCGTCAGGGGAGCTGTCACCGCAGGTGACTGAGAGGGGTGCCATTAAGGAGAGAGGTTCACTGATTTGATAGACATACATTCCCACATAATTCCAGCGGTTGATGATGGCTGCAAGGATGAGGCGATGGCGCTGGCGATGCTGCGCAAGGCGGCAGCGAGCGGCACGCGTGCAATTTTTGCGACGAGCCATGTGCTCAGCGCAGGCGAGCATCCGAGCTGGGAGAAGCTGCAGGCAGGCGTAGAGTGGCTGCGCGATGCTTGCAGGGACAACGAGATAGATTTACAGATTTACAGCGGCACGGAGGTCTTTATGGACTGGGAGCTGCTGGATGAATTGGCAGTGAACGGCAGCTATTGCCTGAACGGTGAAGCGTTTGGCAGGCAGGCCGTGACCTATATGCTGGTAGAACTGCCGATGCATTTCCTGCCGCAGTATGCGGATGATTTCTGGTATGAGCTGCGCTTGAAGGGCGTGGTGCCGATTCTGGCGCATCCGGAGCGCTATTCGGAGCTGATGGCGCATACGGAGAGGCTGCTCAAGTGGCGCAAGGAGGGCTTGCTGCTGCAATGCAACGCAGGCAGCTTTGCCGGGAGGTTTGGCGAGAGCGCCCAGAGGGCGGCGAAGCTGTTGCTCAAAAATCACTTAGTAGACTTTATTGGCAGCGATGCACACAGAGCTGTGGGCAGGGATACGGATATGCGCGAGGGTGCGCAGGTTATCCGTGAGCTGGCAGGCGAGGCGGAGTGCAGGCGCATTTGCGAGGAGAATCCGCAGAGGGTTGTTGCCGGTGAGAGGATTGAGGTTGAGGAGACTTTGGAGATTGTGAGGGAGAAGAAGAAGGGGTTTTGGAGTCGACTATTTGGGTAAGAAATTCGCAATTATTGCTATGATACCCCTCTGTCGCTGACGCGACATCTCCCCTTACAGGTGAGACATATTCGCAGAACCTCCGTAACGGTAGTACGTCGAATAAGCTCTCCCTGTAAGGGAGAGATGCCTGCGCAGCAGGCAGAGAGGGTATTAAAAGAGTGTCACCAAAGAGATGCAAGCATACTAATAAGTAGTACGAATATAAGGAGAGAGAACATGAGAAAAACAATTCTGGCGCTGGGGTTGGCGGCGTCGCTGAGTGCGTTTAGCTTGACGGCAAGTGCAGCTAATGCGCAAAACACAACAGATT
>ERZ1026901.125-NODE-125-length-68993-cov-43.859540_pt1 | contig 68993 bp, 67 predicted proteins | sample MGYA00380179_ERZ1026901 | MGnify/ENA primary metagenome ERZ1026901 (study PRJEB33269, sample SAMEA4719815) | human gut metagenome | biome: human-associated habitat; feature: organic feature; material: feces | place: Cameroon | collected 2013-10 ... | reverse complement strand
TACAAGTGCGAGGGCGAGCGCTGCAAGTGCAAAAAATCTTGTCTTCATTATATCTATAATTTTATTATTTACAAATCGGCATTTACATCATCACCTTTCACTTCTTCCCAGCCGTTGATTTCGGCTCCGTCCACTTCCATGCCTTCGGGTGTCTCAACCAGCGTTCCGCCGAGGGTCAGCGATTTGCCCTTTCCGGTGTTGAACTCCTTGAGAGCTTCTGTGAGGTCGCTTTTCAGCGTGGTGGGGGTCGGGTTGCCGTCCGCATAGCGGATTTCAGCCGTCAGCAGTTGTTCCGTGCCGGTCACACCCAGCAGCCGCACCGTGGCTTTCCACTTGCCGGCATCGTCACCTTCGGTTATCTTGGTGAAGGGCAGCACGACGTTTGAAGCGGCTCCGTAGGTATCGGTAGCGAAATCGAGTGTTCTGGCTGCACCCGTCAGATGGGCAACAATCTCCGTGATGCGTCCGGCGGCATCACCCGTCGGTTTGACGACAAGCGTCAGTTCGCGTACCTGCTGCTTCATTGCGGCGGTCAGCGGATAGTCCTTGTCTTTCTCGATGCTCACCTGTTTCGTATAGGTGAAGAACCATCCCGGGGCATTGTTCACAAAGGCATCCGTGCCTGCCCGGTTTCCCGTGGCTGCGGCAATGGTGGCGGTGGTACCATTTACCGTGATTCCTTCAGCTGGGTTCCACACCGCAAGGGTGTAGCTGCCTGGAGCAAACAGATGGTCGGGGGCATGGGTGGCGGAAGTCTCCGTACCCGTATAGTCTCCCATGGTGACCGTCCATGTGGCAGGTATGTTGATACCCTCACCGCAGGCCGACCAGTCGGCTGTCACCGCAATTTTCCCATAGTCGGGATGCGGCGTGTCATAAAGCGTGTCCTTCACGCAGGAAGAGAGCAGCACGGCGGCTGCCATTCCCATCATATATATATATTGTCTTGCTTTCATACTCTATTCCTCCGTATTAGAATAACTTCCATACCAATGTCACACCGGCGTTGATGGGGCCACACCAATTTTTTGTCTCGTTGCCACAGCGCACGCGCACACCATCGATGACTTCATATTTTTCGAAATCGGCATTCAGGTAGCCCAAGCCGAGGTTGAAATCAAGAGTCAGTGCCTTGTTCAGCCGTAGCTGATAGCCGGTGGTGATGCCGCCACCCATCAGGTCGCCTTGCTTGCCTGTTTCGGAGATCTTGTAGTTGAACTGTCCGGCCTTGAACATCGCCCCCAGATACCAGGCTTTCTTCTCACCCATGTAATAACGTATTTCCGGAGCCACTTCCCAGAGTGCATAGCGGCGGTCCTTGTCGCTCCACGTCCAAGAAGTCCATGAGCCGTTTACGGCAATGCCACACGACGGACAGATGCGCCATTCAAGTCCTAAATCGGGTGTCAGGGTAGCCCAGCGCAATAGGTTGGCACGCAGGGAGAGATGATAATCATTTGTGATTTTAGTTTCCGACGGCGTGCCGGCAAGTGTATTTTGTAGAGCAGCTTTCTCGGCTTCTGCCTTTTGCCTTTCCCTTCGGCCGGCGACCGTTGGTTCAGCGGCAAGTCGGGCTTCTTCCGCCTTGCGCTGCTCTTCGGCACGCCGTTCCTGTTCGGCACGCTTCTCGGCTTCCAGTCGTTCGGCTTCCGCCTTGCGTCGTGCTTCCGCATCCATCGCGGCTGTTTCCTTTGCGGGTACCGTTAGGCGCACGATGACAAAATCACCCCCTGTCGCATGATTGTGGGTAATGAAGTTTTCTTCCTTGATTTTCGCGCGTGTAATCAGTTCTGATTTTACACGATTGGCACGGATCTTCGCCGTTGCAAGGTTCTCGGCTTCACCGCCCAGCGAATTGCAGTAGCCGTCAACCAGTAGCGGCAACTTGCCGTCAAAAATTGTTGCTTTACTGTTTTCGATACATTCCAACAGGCGGGCAAGTTCAGTGTCATTGCCATTCCAAGGAACGTAGAACATGTCCTTCTGCGGAACGAAGCGGAAGGTGTAGGTCGTGTCTGTTTTCTGCTGCGCAATGACTGGAAAAGTTACCGTCATCAGCCACAGAAACAAGGTAAGAAAAGTGATTTTTCTGCTCATATAAACTTGCATTTATTATCTTTGTCCTCTCCAAAGATAATAAATGTCATTCTATGCCCAAAAGATTAGAAAAACTTTTGCTGTAAAATTTTAGAAATAATGTCGTTTGAGCATCTTTTTGTCGAATTAGCACTTTTTGAATTGTCGAATTAGCACTTTTTTGTCGTTTGAGCACTTTTTGGAAATGGGTTTCTGTGACCTTTTCCGATGTTTTTTACTACACAAATTATTCCCGATTTGATTTTTTCCATTTGGCAGGCGTACATCCTTCTTTCTCGGAAAATAATTTGATAAAGTTACTTTGGGAAAGAAAACCAGAAGACTCAGCCAGCTTCTGTATATTGATTTCTGGATGCTCCTTCAGTATGTTTTTCGCATACTCCAACCGGAGACTGGTTATCCATTCGCGGAATGTCATTTTATACGTAGTCTTGATATAAGCGGAAAGATAGGTACGGTTCGTATAAAGTATTTTGGACAGTTCTTTTATGGTAAGTCCCTGCTGGACATAGCCGTCTGTCTTTATCCAGTTGTCAACCTTCTCTATAAATTCTGTATAGGACTCAGGAACTTCTTCTGAAACCATTTCGGGTTCAATTCCCGAATTTGTCAGAAGTTCTTCTTCAGATTGAATATCCTGCTCAAACGCATTTTCTACCTGTTCATAGAACAGGAGGTAGTTCTGATAACAGTGAAAAAGATAACAGTAGAACGGGATTGATGAAAGCACCCAGATATACACATATCTGTCAGGTAGGAATGTCAGCAATCCGCATCCAACACCGAAGATAACAGCCCAATAAGTGAATATAGAAAGCCATTCGATATATGCGCCTATATCATCCGCTTGAGTTTCATTGAAAATCCGAATGGCTCTACGATATGCAACTATGACTCTTCGAGCTAAAACGACTTCAAAAGCGATTAACCAGACAGCTAAAGCAAATAAAGAGATTTTTTGCATGATTCCGCTTGGCAACAGGAACAACACAACTCCGGAAAGAGTTGAAAATATAATCCATAAAATGATATGTGTCCACACACGCCGTTTGGTAATGTAAAAACGATCAAGCAACATTATCAATGCCGAACTGAACAGAGAGTAGCACAGAAAGTATGTGGACATGTTCATCAATATGGCAGAATCCGCATTTTTGAATCGGATACCAAAGAAGAAATGTACCGAATAGTTTGCTGAAAGCAGCAACATAGCTATACCCATAATCTGTCGGGAGCGGAGATAATTCTTGAAAATTTTCTTTTCAGGAGTCTTTGCAAACAAAAAATAAAAGCCGAAGAATAACATTAACGGCAGTGCGGTACAAAGTGAAAAACTGTATATAGATAGTTCCATTGTTATGCTTATTTGATTTTGATGCAAATTTAGATAAAAATTCCGAATTATACGCCAGTTGGGATAAAAATCTACCATATCTTCCAGAAACGGCGTACTGCACTTATTATCAAGATAATAAAGGCTGGTAGATATTTCTTAGATGGGGATATCTACCAGACTATCTCCCAGCTATGCTGTGAGATTTTGGGTGGGTTGGTTGGTGCAGTTGCTTAGGGGGTGCACTTCTCTACTGGTTGGTTGGTACACGATTACTTGGTTGGTGCACTTCTTGCTCTGGCAAGCGGCAAAGCCGAGCGGAGACAAGTGCACCCCCTACAAGTGCACCCCCTTGGAGAACTTGATTGCCACGCTACGGCAACATGGTTACCACGCTGCGGCAACATGCTTATTGCACAACGGTAACATGGTTACCGCGCAACGGTAATGGTGAGGCGGAGGGCTTGTTGGGTGTGTGGGGTGATGCGGAAGCGATTGTCGGTGCGCTCGCCTACAAGCCAGACTATGCGTTGCTGGGCGTCGGTGACTACGAGTTGGGCACGTTTCTCAAAGACATTCTTCTTGCGGTCGGTGAGATAATCGCTTACGAGTTTCATGCCGTTCATGCCGAACGGAACAAAGCGGTCGCCATGCTCAATGTGGCGCAGCGTGAGCGGGAACTTGATGTCCGATGCGTCGAGACATACGCAGTCGGCTGCGCGACTCGGCACGTAATCGTCGCCACAATCTTCCGCCGCTACCTTTATCTTTAAACTGTCGCTGAACACATACGTGCCGGTTTCGGGTATGCGCATTGAGCGTGCAGCATCGGCTACATTTGTTCTCGGCTGAACGAGTAGAGAACCGCGGTCGAAGGCGAGTTCGTGCGAATCTGAAGCTATGATTTTGCCTGCAGAGCAGGTGTCGAGCGAACCGTATATCTGCTCAATCTGCGCCGAAGTGAAGCCGCGACTGCTGAGTATTTCGTGCAAAGTATATTCGGGCGAAGGCTGCTGCTTAAGACGTTCAACAGAGATGACAAGATGGTGAGGTGGTGAGATGGTGAGATGGTGAGATGGTGAGGTGGCTGTGACGTCGGCAATGCTTTGCTTCATAGCCTCATCGAACACTTTCAGAGCCTCGCCAACACGCAGCGACGACTCGAAAATCGACTGGCTTACGCTCGGATTAAGCTCGCGCAACAGCGGCATTACGTCAAGACGTATCTTGTTGCGTTTCACGTCGTTATGCAGATTGGTTGAATCTGTAACGTAACTCTCGCCAAGAGCATCAAGATACTGCACAATATCCTCTCTGCTAAGCGAAAGCAGAGGTCGAATGATGTTGCCGTTGCGCGGCTGAATGCCTCGCAACCCACGCAATCCGGTGCCGCGAACGAGGTTGAGCAGAACGGTCTCAACGCTGTCGTCGCGATGATGTGCAACGCAGATATCCTGCGCTTTGATATCGCGGCGCAGGTTCTCGAAATAGCCATAGCGCAAGTCGCGCGCAGCCATCTCGATGCTCACACGATGCAGGTCGGCATAAGCCTGCGTATCGAAGTGGATGAGATGCAGAGGCACGGAAAGACGCTCACAAAGTTGCTTGCAGAACTCCTCGTCGCGCACCGATTCGGCGCCACGCAGATGGAAGTTGCAGTGAGCAGCCTCAACGTCTATGCCCAGTTCGTGCTCCAGATGTTTCAGCACAAAGAGTAGCGACACGCTGTCTGCGCCGCCCGAAAGCGCCACAATATACTTGCCCCCATAAACGAACAATTCGTGGACAGAGGCGAAGCTTCGCACTCTGTCCACGAATGAATTGATTATCGCAGAAGATTTTTCCACAGTCTTGTTTTTATTCTACATAAAGCACCAATCCCTTGAGGTATTCGCCCTCCGGATGGTAGATGTTAATCGGGTGATCGGCAGGCTGGTGAATCTGATGCAGGATGCGCACCTTGCGGTTAGCCTGCACCGCAGCTGTGAAGACAGCGTTGCGGAAGTTCTCCTTTGTCACAATCTGCGAACAGCTGAATGTGAAGAGGATGCCACCGGGCTTGATGCGCTGCAATCCCTTCACGTTGAGGCGTGTGTAGCCCTTCAGCGCATTGCGCAGAGCAGCACGATGCTTGGCGAACGCAGGTGGGTCGAGCACGATGAGGTCGTATGTCTTATCGTTGGCATCGAGGAACTTGAACGCATCCTCGCAGAACGCTGCGTGACGCTCGTCGCCGGGGAAGTTAAGCTCGATGTTTCTGTTTGTCAGCTCGATAGCCTTGGCGCTGCTGTCAACGGAGTGAACCAGCTTTGCGCCGCCACGCATGGCGTAAACCGAGAAGCCGCCCGTGTAGCAGAACATATTGAGCACCGAACGACCCTTAGAGTAAGTCTCGAGCAGGTGGCGGTTCTCGCGCTGGTCGACGAAGAAGCCCGTCTTCTGACCCTTCAGCCAGTCGATATGGAAGTTCAAGCCGTTCTCCATAGCCACATCGCTGCCCATCGAACCGTAGATGAAGCCATTCTCGTGCTCCACGTCCGCCTTAAACGGCAGCGTTGTCTCGCTTTTGTAGTAAACGTTCTTGATCTCGCCCTCAGAAGCCTTCACGAGAGCCTCGCATATCTCATGGCGAACGAGATGCATACCCACGCTGTGAGCCTGCATAACCGCGGTGTCGCCATAGCAGTCGATTACAAGACCGGGGAGGTTGTCGCCCTCGCCGTGAACAAGACGGAACGTATTGTTGTTCTCACGACCTATGAGTCCGATAGCCAGACGCATCTGCCAAGCCGACTGCAGGCGAGAGAGCCAGAACTCGCCGTCTATCTCTACGTCGCGGAAAGACAACACGCGCACAGCGATAGAACCGATCTGATACATGCCGACAGCGATGAAGTCGCCTTGCGAGGTGAAAACGCGCACGATTTCGCCTTCTTCTACGCCCTCCTCAATCTGCGCTACGGCACCAGAGAATATCCAAGGATGGAAACGCTTGAGGCTTTCCTCCTTACCCTTCTTTAAATATAGATTTTTGTACATATAGTCGTTTGTATTTTTACATTACTCGGCAGGCTTCTCCTCCACAACCTTCAGTTCGTAGTCGTGGGTAGCCATCAGCTGCATTATCTCGTTGTAGAGCTTTATGCACGCCCATGCGTCGATAGCGGCATACTCCTTCTGCTTGTCGGTGAGCACATCCGCCTCCCAGTTGGTGAGACGCTGGCGCTTGCTTATCTTCTCGCCGAAGAGATTGGCGTAAAGTTTCTGCAGACTCTTGTCCTGCACGCCAATGTTGCCTATGATGTCCTGGATATCGATGAACCAGCCTGGCTCAAACTCGCGACGGCGATGGAGCGAGAGCAGGTCGTCGTGCCACGAAAGACCAATCATTGGCACCATCTTGTTGCTCAGCAAGCGCACAAGCGAATCGGGCAAGCCGATATGGTTAAGACGAAACAGAAAGCACTGGTCTTTGGTGGCAACCTGCAACAGCGCCACCTTATGGTTCTGCCCACGGCGGAATGCGGGGCGAGTCTCGGTGTCGACGCCCAACATTTCGCACGAGAGGAGATAATCCACCGCGCGGTCGGCTTCCGACTCATTGAGCACCACCGTGATCTTACCCGGAAAATCCACTAACGGCAGGGCGTTTATAACGTTCTTATCAAATTTATTGTATATTGTTTTCATCTCGATGTTGAAAGATTTTGCAAAATTAGAAAAAAAGTGCGAAAATATGGCTGTTTCCGACTTTTTTCCACTAATTTTGTAAGCAATTTCGGTAGAAAACAGCCGTAAATCGAATCATTACAGAATATAATATACGATTTGATGCACACGACACAACAAACGACACAATTTTAAACAAAATATGGCAAAGAAGAAAACAGAGCGCAAAGCATCTAACTCTAAAGAAGCAACAATATGGCAGAGCATCCTGAAAAGTGAGAAAACAGACTTCTTGGTAGGCATGATGATTGCGATTCTCGCGATACATTTAACAGTCTCGATGGTATCCTACATAAATACCGGAGCCGAAGACCAGAGTCTGCTCGAGAACTTGCGTCCAGGAGAGTGGCTCAACCATGACAAGATAATAAAGAACTATTGCGGCTCGTACGGAGCTATCATATCATACATACTCATCACGGAGCACTTCGGCTACGCAGCCTTCCTGATTCCTTGTTTCCTGTTCGTGGCAGGCATCAAGACAATGGGAATATACAAGCTGAGCTTATGGAAGTGGTTCTTCGGCATGGGTGTGTCTATGATATGGGTGTCTATATTCCTCGCAAAAGTGCTTGCACCACTCCTACCCGAGGCGATATTCAACCCCGGAGGCAACCACGGAGCCGTCTGCGTGAACTTCATAGAGAACATAGTAGGCCCTCCTGGACTCACTGCGTTGCTGTTCTTCGTGGCAATAGCGCTGCTCACATTCATCAGCAAGCAGACCATCACATGGGTACGCCGCATGTTCAATCCGCTGAAGTCAATCACGGGTAAGGCGTCGGAGATTGTTACAGACAAACTGAACAATAACGACAGCGAGACAACAAGCGTAGAGAATGGATACACCGCATCGGTTGCAACAAGCAGCAACACTGCCGATGCGAAGAAAGACACGGCAAAGTCGGCTGAACCGACACCAGTCATCGACCTTACGGAGTTCTCTAACCTCGGACAGAAGAAGACCAGCAAGGCGCAGGCTACGCCCGTTGCAACGGCTACACCTGACGTAAAACCCGTGAAGACAGGCGACGACAAACTGACAGTTGAGGTCGGAAAGGACGAGAAGGCCAAGGGCGGCAACCTTACTGACGACACAATCAACACGCCTGTCAATCCGCTTGAACCGTTCACACGATACAAGCACCCGACACTCGACCTGCTCACCAAGGACGAGAACGGAGGCAAGCCATACATTGATATGGACGAAATCAAGGCGAACAACGAGGAGATTATCAAGGTGCTGAAGAGTTTCGGTATCGACATCTGCGAAATAAAGGCGACTGTCGGTCCGACCATCACGCTCTACGAGATCACTCCTGCTGAAGGCATCCGCATCACCAAGATTCGCGGTCTGGAGGCAGACATCGCGCTGCGCCTTTCGGCTCTCGGCGTGCGTATCATTGCGCCGATACCGGGCAAGGGCACTATCGGTATTGAGGTGCCGAACAAGAAGCGCCATAACGTGTCGATGGAGAGCATCCTGAACTCGAAGAAGTTCCAGGAGTCGAAGTACGACCTGCCTATCGTACTCGGAAAGACCATCACCAACGAGGTGTTCATGGCAGACCTTACGAAGATTCCTCACCTGCTTGTAGCCGGTGCTACGGGTCAGGGTAAGTCAGTTGGTCTGAACGTCATCATCACTTCGCTGCTCTACAAGAAGCATCCGAACGAACTGAAGCTGGTGCTCATCGACCCGAAGAAGGTGGAGTTCAGCGTCTACTCGCCTATCGCCGACCACTTCATGGCGCAGGTTGACGACGACGACGAACCTATCATCACCGACGTTACGAAGGTAGTACGCACACTAAAGAGTCTGTGTACACTCATGGACCACCGCTACGACTTGCTGAAGCTCGCTGGCGCGCGTAATATAAAGGAATATAACGACAAGTTCCTGCACCGCCGACTCAATCCTGAACACGGACACGAGTTCATGCCTTACATCGTGGTTATCATCGACGAGTTCGGCGACCTTATCATGACTGCGGGCAAGGAGGTGGAGATGCCTATCGCACGTATCGCACAGCTGGCACGTGCAGTCGGCATACACATGATTATCGCTACGCAGCGTCCTACTACGTCAATCATCACGGGTAACATCAAGGCTAACTTCCCTGGACGCATCGCATTCAAGGTTAGCTCTATGACCGACTCGCGCATCATCCTCGACCGTCCGGGCGCCAACCAGCTCATCGGTATGGGCGACATGCTCTATCTCAACGGCAACGAACCTACTCGTGTGCAGTGCGCATTCATCAGCACTAAAGAGATTTGCGAAATCAACGAGTTCATCGAGCACCAGTCGGGTCCGACTCATCCTATGGAGTTGCCAGAACCTAAGAGCGACGACTCTGACGGCGGCAGCAACACCGGCGGTGCAGACATGGGCAATCTCGATCCATTCTTTGAGGAGGCAGCACGCTCTGTAATCGTCAGCCAGCAAGGCAGCACGAGTATGATTCAGCGCCGCTTCTCTATCGGCTACAACCGCGCCGGACGACTCATGGACCAGCTCGAAAAGGCTGGCATTGTAGGAGCGGCTCACGGCAGCAAGCCTCGCGATGTACTCGTGGCAGACGAGAGTCAGCTGACAGCTATCATGAACCAGCTGAGAGGCTAACGGCAGAACGAACATGCCGTGAGGCAATTAAACGAAATATAATTTTAAACACATTCATATTATGAGACGTTTGTTTTTAGGAATTATGATGGCAATGTGCATGGCTTGGCTTGGTGTGAGCACAAGCGCAGCACAGAAGAACAATTCAGCACGAAAGATTCTCGACCGTGCTGCAAAGGTGGTAGGCAGATCGGGCGGAGCAAGCGCTTCGTTCACGATGAGCAGTGCTGCAACTGGCAAGGTGTCGGGCACTATAGCCATAAAGAGCAACAAGTTCAACGCACGCACTCCGCAAATGACGGTGTGGTATAACGGCAAGACGCAGTGGACTTACGTGAAGAAGAACAACGAAGTGAACGTAAGTACACCTACTCAGGCTCAGCAGCAGATGATGAATCCCTACTCGTTCATCACCATGTACAAGACAGGCTACAAGATGTCTGCCACTAACGCAGGCGCAAACAACGAGGTACACCTTGTGGCTCAGAACCCAAACAGAGGCATTCCGGAGATGTATATCACGATAAACCGCAAAACCGGCGTGCCATCAAAGGTAAAGATGAAGCATAAGGGCAAATGGAGCACTATCACCGTGAGCAACTTCTCACCGAAGAATCTTTCTGACCGAATCTTCACGTTTAATTCTAAAGACTACCCCACTGCTGAAGTTATCGATTTGCGATAATAAAGACTTAATACTTATATGAAATACACCATCCCTAAATTTGAACTCATCAGACTGCTGTTGCGGCATCGTAGAATTGCCGACAACCGCAGTCTGAGTGCTATGGAAAACAAGGTAGCAAAGTTTTTCATTTATCTTTCGATGCTTATTCTCGTCATCTATCTTATGGGATTGGCGATATTGTTCTCTCAATTAACAAACAGCGATAATACGACAACGGCTACAGAGAATCTGTTCATAGTCATGCCGTTTCTCTTGCTTGTCGACTTCGGCATGAGGTTTACGATGCAGCAGACTCCTGCACACATCATCAAACCTTATATATTGCTACCTTTGCCACGCTACACATGTATTGACGCTTTCGTCTACAACTCACTCATCAGTAAAGGCAACTTCATTTGGTTCGCATTCTTATTACCTTATGCGTTAATGTCGATAGTGTTCAGCTATGGTCTTGCAACAGCTACGCAGACAATGCTGCTCTGCTTGGTGCTCATACTCATCAACAGCCAGTGGTACGCGATAGCACGCACACTAATCAAACAAACCGAACTATGGTGGGCGCTACCTATTATAATATATGGTATAGAGGCAATGCCGCTGTACGTTGGTAACAACGCAGGCTGGGCACAGTTTACGGATATCTACTCATACGTTGGCGCAATGCTCGACAAGCATAGTGTGCTGCCGATATTATTTGGCATTATAGCGCTTGCTGCGATTGTACTTATCAACCGTCGTCTGCAATACGCAAGCATAGAGAAAGAACTTATGCGTTCTGAAGTGAAGAAGAGCGTGAAGAAGGTGAACAAGTTCGCTTTCTTCGAGAAGTATGGCGAGATAGGACTCTTCATGCAGCTCGAGATGAAGATGCTCCTTAGAAACGCCACTCCAAAGAAAGCTTTGAAATCGGGCTTCTTCACTATGGCTTTGCTCTGCGCGTTTATAGTTTTGTCGGACGTGTACGACTCTGATGGCATGACAAACTTCTGGGGATTGTATGCATTTATGATATTCGGCACGATGAATCTTATCGGGCTGATGAGCTATGAGGGCAACTATATTGATTGTCTGCTTACACACCGCGAGAACATCCTCTCGCTGCTCAAGGCAAAATATATTTTCTACTCTCTGCTACTGATTGCGCCATTCCTGCTTATGCTGCCCGCAGTGATAAGCGGCAAGTGGTCGCTGCTGATGCTCGTGAGCTACATGATATTCACAATGGGCTTCCAGTTCTTCATCGCCTTTCAGACAGCTGTATACAACAAAATAACGGTTCCGCTGAACACCAAGATGACAGACAAAGCCGGACTGAAAACCAATTACATTCAAATTGTCCTGGTAGTTATCGTGTTCATAGTGCCGAACATTCTTGTAAACATTCTGCAGTCTGTATTCTCCGAGAACGTAGCCTATCTGACAATGCTATTCATCGGACTCTGTTTCATTGCAACACACAAATTGTGGCTGCGCAACGTCTACAACCGACTGATGAAACGCAAATATGCAAACCTCGAAGGCTTTATCAGTTCGAGACAGTAAAAGCTGCACTATATATATAATGTACATAAACGGTATATGATGAACATAAACGATATATAATGTACATAAACGCAGAGTTTATTATGATATCAGGAAGCTCAATGCTTTACACATAATTAAAGATTCGCAATTATAACCGCTTATTTTGGTTAATAATTGCGAATCTTTCGTTTTTTATTAACTATTTTCACATCAGTATCAACTAAGATATTTATCTTTGCAGATGTAAGATTTAAGATTATGAAGAAAAAGACAATATGGACCATAGCAATCATCATGGGATTCTCTTTCCTTGGCTTGCTATTCCTTCAGCTGAAATACATCCAGGCGATGGTAGACATGAAAAAGGAGCAGTTCGACGAGTCGGTCAACCGCGCCTTGTACCAGGCTTCACGCAATCTGGAACTCAACGAGACCCTGCGTTATCTTGAGAAAGACGTGAACGAGACCGAACGCCGCGCCTTCCGCAAGGACTCTGTAGGTACACGCACTGGCAACATGGACGGAAGCATTCAGCAGTCGCACCAATACTCGGTGGCAGGAAAGGACGGCACGGTTTATTCTTCGTTCGAATTAAAGACAATCACGATAAAGCCGTCGCAGATGCCGAAGGGAATGATTCTGCATACAGACAAGAACTCGCTAAGCGAAGCCTCAAAGTCGCTGCAGGAAATAGTAAAGAACCGCTACATCTATCAGAAGGCGCTGCTCGACGAGGTGGTCTACTCTATACTCTATTCCGCTTCGGAGCGTCCGCTTAAGGAACGCATCAACTTCAAGTTGCTCGATCAGGACCTCAAAGCAGAGTTGATGAACAACGGAGTGAACATACCCTACCACTTTACCGTCAGCACACAGGACGGACGCGAGGTATATCGCTGTCCTGATTACACAGACGAAGGCGAAGAGTTCACCTACTCACAGGTGTTGTTCCGCAACGACCCACAATCGAAGATGGGCGTTGTGCGCATCCACTTCCCCGACATGGGTTCGTATATCTTCTCGTCTGTTAGATTCATGATTCCGTCTGTAGCCTTCACACTCGTGTTGCTCGTGACGTTCATCTTCACCATCGTGGTCATCTTCAGACAGAAACGCTACACCGAGATAAAGAACGACTTCATCAACAATATGACGCACGAGCTGAAGACACCTATCGCAAGTATCTCGCTCGCTGCACAGATGATGAACGACGAGTCGGTAACAAAGAGTCCGGCTATGACGAAGCACTTGGGTCAGGTTATCTTCGACGAGTCGAAACGTCTGCGTTTCCTTGTAGAGAAGGTGCTGCAAATGTCGATGTTCGACCGCAAGAAGGCTGTGTTCAAGAAGAAGAAGCTCGACCTCAACGAGATGGTTGAGAACATATCCAACTCGTTCTCGCTGCGCGTGGAGCACACCGGCGGAAAGATATACACAGAGATTGAGGCTGTAGACTCAACACTGTACGTAGACGAGGTGCACTTCCAGAACGTGCTCAACAATCTCTTGGACAATGCCGTGAAGTATCGCAAGCCCGATCAGCCGGTGGACATCTATCTACGCACTTGGAACGATAACGACCACCTCTACTTCTCCGTACGCGACACCGGTTTGGGCATAAAGAAGGACAACTTCCGCAAGGTGTTCGACAAGTTCTACCGCGTTCATACCGGCAACGTACACGATGTGAAAGGCTTCGGATTGGGATTGGCTTACGTTAAGAAGATCGTTATGCTCCACGACGGCGACATCTCTATCGAGAGCGAATACGGCAAGGGAACGAAGTTCACCATCAAATTGCCGATAATAAAGGATTAATCAAAATATTAGAGAGACCCGGTGCCTATAGCAAAAGATTATAGGCACCGAACAAAAGATTCAAACAATTAAAGACAAACAATTAAAACCCACGATTATGAACAAAAGCCTACGAAACATTCTATCTCTATTGCTCGTCTTGCTGACGGGTGCATCGCTCAACGCTGTTGCCGACTCATACAATGTGGCACCGATGACAGCCGGCAAGGTGACGGTAAGTCCGAACGACGAGTTCGTGAACGCACCGATAAACCTCGTCAACTACGGAACGAATCCCGTGAAGCAGATTACATACACGCTCTACGACTTCGACACACAGGAGTCAAGCGAGCCGCAGACTATCGACTTCGAGACTCCGTTCGACAACACACAGCAGGTGATGATTCCGATTAAGCCTGGCAAATCACTTGGCAAGAGCGATGTTATCTTCAACGTGACTGAAGTGGACGGACATCCTAACGAGACATCAATATCATATACATACATTGAGCGTTGGACTGTTTTGCAGGCTGCAAAGAAGCGTGTATTGTTCGAGGACGTAACCGGCTTGTGGTGCCAGTATTGTCCACGCGGCATTGCCATCATGGAGTCGTTGGAAAGACTCTATCCGGACGACTTCATCGGCATTTCAATTCATGAGGGCGACGCTCTTGCAACAAATGCATACAGCAGCATGCTGTCTTCAACATGGAAGAACACAAACCGTCCGCTCATCATGTGTGCAAGAGATGAAAAGGTGAACACCTCTGACGGCGAGAGCAACTTCAAATACGAGTTGGACAAGACGGCATCATTCGACATCAGCGTGAAAGCCACATACGACGGAAAGGACATCAACGTAACATCCAGCGTTCTGCCATGTCTGGATACAGACGAAGGCACCGAATACAGCGTGGCATACGTGCTCACAGCCGACGGACTGAAGAACGAGAAATGGGGACAGGCTAACCGTGTAGGCGAATGGGACGACCAGACACTGCCGGAATATGACAGATTCAAAGGCAACGAATCTACTATATACGGACTGGAATTCAACCAGGTTGCCATCGACAGCAAAGGCGTGCAGTATGGCGTAGAAGGTTCGCTGACTCGCCCTTATACCGTAGGCACAACGCAGACCTACACAGTTACATTCGAAAACATCTCGCAGCACAAGCTGATTCAGGACAAATCGAAGCTGAACGTATGCGCTCTGATTATCAAGAAGGTGACTAACGGCGACCAGATAAAGACAACCATAGAGAACGCAGCAAAATGCCGCGTAGAGTCTGACGAGACTGGCATCAAGCAGGTGGACAACGAAGATGCTAACGTAGTTACCGGCTACTACTCGCTCGACGGACAGCGCCTCAACGCTCCGGCTAAGGGCATAACCATCGTGCGCTACGCCGACGGAACAACACGCAAAGTGCGCAAATAGAATTATAAAAACAGAATAAAAACAATTAAAACAGAATACGATTATGGAAGACAATTTGAAAATCTTACTTTGTGAAGACGATGAGAACCTCGGTATGTTGCTTCGCGAATACTTGCAGGCTAAGGGCTACGCAGCCGACCTATGCCCCGACGGCGACGCAGGTTACAAGGCTTTTATGAAGACCAAATACGACATTTGTGTGCTCGACGTGATGATGCCTAAGAAGGACGGCTTCACTCTTGCTCAGGAGATACGTCAGGCTAACGCCGAGATACCTATCATCTTCCTCACCGCAAAGACAATGAAGGAGGACATTCTCGAAGGCTTCAAGATTGGTGCCGACGACTATATCACCAAGCCGTTCTCAATGGAGGAGCTCGTGTTCCGTATTGAGGCTATCCTGCGCCGCGTTCGTGGAAAGAAGAACAAGGAGAGCTCGGTATACCACATCGGACGTTTCACATTCGACACTCAGAAGCAGTTGCTCGTTATCGGCGACAAGCAGACTAAACTCACCACAAAGGAGAACGAACTGCTGGCGCTGCTCTGCAGCCACGCCAACGAGATTCTGCAGCGCGACTTCGCTCTGAAGACAATATGGATTGACGACAACTACTTCAACGCTCGCTCAATGGACGTGTACATCACTAAGTTGCGCAAGCACCTCAAGGACGACGATCAGATTGAGATTATCAACATTCACGGTAAAGGCTATAAGCTGATCACTCCTGAGGAGGAATAACCAAAACTCTATATGAACAAAAAGATAAAGACAGTAGCACTTGCCGGTTTGTCAGCATTGGCACTGGCAAGCTGCTCTTCAACAAACAAGGTAACGAAGGATAACGGTAACGCTACCCGACCGGACAACGCATACATGGACATCGATTCGAAATTCCTCACGATTTCGAACGACCAGCGTGCCACTATCAACAAGGGCAACACATTCGCAGTCAACCTGTTCAAGACACAGATTGACAAGCAGAGCAAAGTGCTCTCGCCGCTTAGCGTGTCGTTCTTGATGGGTATGCTGGCTAACGGCGCCGAGGGCGACACGCAGAAGGAAATATTAAAGACGCTCGGCGTTGACGAGGTTTCGCTTCAGGCGCTCAACGAGGCGTATCGTGCATTGCTCAACAGCACCGCTACCAACGACAAGCAGACGACTATCAACATAGCCAACTGCATTGCAGCCGACAAGCATTTCTCGCTGAAGCGCGACTTCCAGAAAACCGTGCTCGGCATGTACGACGCTAATGTGGAGAGTCTCGACTTCTCTACGAGCAAGGCTGTAGACAAGATTAACGAGTGGTGCAGCAAGCAGACCAACGGTATGATTCCGAAGATTATCGACCAGCTCTCGGCAGCCGACGTTGCGGTTCTGATGAACGCCATATACTTTGAAGGCACATGGGAGGCGCCGTTCGAGAAGGCTGAGACAAAGGAGGAGAACTTCCGCGGATACACTCGCGACATCAAGCGCGTACAGATGATGCATCAGGAGGACGACTTCAGCTATCTCAGCAACGACACCTTCGAGGCTGTCACCCTGCCCTACGGCAACCGCACATACAGCATGACCGTATTGCTGCCTAAGGAAGGCGTGTCTATCGAGGAGATGATGAAGCAGGTAGACGCACAGAAGATTGGCTCGCTGTACAGAGAGATGCAGAAGTGCGTTGTAGACCTCAAACTGCCGAAGTTCACAACAAGCACGGAGGTCACACTGAACGATGCCGTATCGAAGCTCGGTGCTCCGTCCATCTTCAACGGCGCAGCCAACTTCAAGAACATGTCAGACGCAAATATCTTCATCTCGAAGATGCTGCAGAAGGCGAAGATTGAGGTTAGCGAAGAAGGCACAAAAGCCGCTGCCATTACAGCAGGTATGGTTGCGATGACAGCACTCGATCCCAACGAGCCGCGCCACGTGAAGTTCCACGCCAACCGTCCGTTCGTCTACATCATCACAGAGAGACAGACCGGTGCGATATTCTTCATCGGACAGTTTCTCGGCGAGTAATAAAGAGGACTTATCATGACAATAAAGACAAGAACACTCGTAGCATTGCTCTTGTCATCAGCTTTCACCATGACGGCTAAAGCACAAGAGACAAATGCTACAACAGGCACCCTGGGCAACAGCCAGATTCGTTTCGACGAATCGGCTCCGCAGCGTATCATGCCGACACGCTACGGCGGACGCTTGCGCAAACTGCAGCAAGCTGAAGAACCGTCGTACGAACTGCAACCGGCTCACGACGACTCGCTGCATCTGCCCACGCTCAGCGCTACAACGGCATCGCCAATCAACCGCTATCCGTTCGGTTGGTGCAGCGGATTCAACAGTTGGGCGCTGCATCGCGGACTGAACGTGCAGGTGGGTGCATCCGTATTCGCCGAGTTCGGCAAGGGAGCTCACAGAGGTGCTGGTTTTCAGGAGAACATAGCGTTGATGTACGCCATGCCCGTCACCGACAAGCTGTCGGTAGCCCTCGGCGGCTACTTCAACAACATCAACTATGCCGGCAACAACTGGCGTGAAGCCGGTCTGTCGGCGGTTCTTGGATATCAGTTCAACGAGCACTGGGAGGCATACATCTACGCACAGAAGTCGATTACGAACAACATTTCCAACCGACTGCGCTATAGTCTGTACGACGGCTACTATGGTGGATATGGCATGGGACCATTCTGCCGCAATGCTTTCGGACTCTCGCCCTACTCCATGTACGACATCGGCAACTTCGGCGACCGCATCGGAGCTACTTTGCGCTACAACTTCAACCCGAGTTTCAGCGTAGAAGTTTCGGTTGAGCAGCGCTGGTTGCCGAACAGATAATATCTTATAGTAGCGGAGGTCTCCGGCCTCCGCAGTAACCAATGATACAAACTCTATTATTAGTAATAATGATTTGTATTCGACTTGGTACTGCGGAGGCCGGAGACCTCCGCTACTTATATGTTCATAATAGAAATACTCCTAATTCCGAATGAGCCACAATTATTACCACAGACTGGTAATAGTGTTACCGTTGCGTGGTAACAATGTTACCGAAGTGCGGTAATGATGTTATCGCTACGCGGTAATTAATCTTCCGCAAATTGGCGTATGCGTTGTTCCTCAGAAAGTTTGCATACAAGCAATGAGTTGTCGTTCTCAGCGACGATATATCCGTCGAGACCCTGAACAACAACCTTCTTCTCGTTAAGAGTATGCACTACGCAGTTGTGCGAATCGTAAAGATGTACGTTGTCGCCAATGACCGTGTTGCCATAAAGATCGTGATGTTTCTGCAACATCAGCGAGGTCCATGTGCCGAGGTCGGTCCATCCGAAGTTGGCTGGGCATACGAAAATCTCCTCCGCCTTCTCCATAATGGCGTAGTCGACAGAGATATTCTCGCACTCGGGATAGCGCTGGTCAATCATATCGCGCTCAGCCGGTGTGCCGTAGATAGGCAGCATGCTCTCGAAAATCTTGCTGATTGTCGGACTGTATACGCGGAAAGCATTCACGATTGTAGCAACGCTCCATACGAAGATGCCTGCGTTCCAGAAATAGTTCTTATGCGATATGTATTCCTTCGCAGTCTCCAGGTCGGGCTTCTCGCGGAACGAGTCGATTCGATATATCTCGCGGTTGCGTGGCGACGCTGTAGAGAGGTCAGCCTGGATGTAGCCGTAACCAGTCTCGGGGCGTGTGGGCGACATGCCGAGGGTGACGATGGCGTCGGTCTCGGCTGTAAACTTCAGGCTCGACGTGATGACACGGCGGAACTCCTCCACATCGGTAACGAAGTGGTCGCTCGGTGTGATTACTACATTAGCCTTCGGATTGATAGCCTTGATGCGCCATGTGACGTATGCTATACATGGCGCCGTGTTGCGACGGCATGGCTCAAGAAGGATGTTCTCGGCAGGCACCTCAGGAAGCTGCTCGCGCACCAGTGCGGCGTACTTCTTGTTCGTAACCACCCAAACATTCTCAAGCGGACAGATTCCCTTGAATCTGTCAAATGTAAGCTGCAGAAGGGTTCTGCCTACTCCGAGGATATCAATAAATTGTTTCGGATTGTCTTCTGTGCTCATCGGCCAGAAACGACTTCCTACTCCACCAGCCATGATTACCAGGTGATTTCTATCTTGAGTCATATTATTAAAAGTTTTAGATATGCAAAGATAAATATTTTTTATCATTTTATAATCGCGAAAACGAAATGTGCACTTTTTCAAAACGAAATGTGCATTTTTTGTATTTTTTTTCGCGGTTTCCCAGCTCGTTCTTAATGGGCTTTTGAATGGCTTTTAAGCGGTGTTTAATCACTGTTTGAAAGCCTTTGTTTTCAACGTGTTGCAAGCATAAAAAAGATTTGTTTTACAGTGAAAATAATTGGCAAAACATTCTTGTTTCTCATATATTTTTCGTACCTTTGTATAGTAAATCAAAGCCTCTTTTGTGCTTCGTTTTATTCATGTTGCATCCATTGGGAACGGCAAAAGTTCGCAGCTTTCGTCGTTCCGCTTTTGGGTTGTTGCATCTTGTTTGTTCGTGCTTGCGAAAGCCAAAACAAATGAGCTTACAGCTTTGCAATCATTATGTCTTTGTAGGCTGCAAAATCATTTATGCGACTGTTTTGCACGTACTTTTGTGTGTCTTTCAGCAGCTTGCCTCCAAAGCTCTGGTTTTTCCAGTCGCAAAGCTCTATTATCTGGCTTTTGCCTGATGTGAACAAAACGTATTTTGTGTCGTCCAACAATGTAAGAACGTCCAAATAGTCTTTCAGTTGCCAATATGTATCAGCTTTATATGCGCTGTGTTCTGTCTGCAAATATGGAGGGTCAAGTAAGAACAGAGCCTTTTTGTTTGCCTTGTGAGCATTGAACAGTTCGCGATAATCGCAGTGTGTCACTTCCAGACCACTGAGATAATTTGCAACATTGTAGTCCGTCTTTACCATTCTGTTGTACATGGTCTGTTTGCTCAGCTCCTCATAACTTTGCGCCCAGTTTCCAGAAAATAAAAGAGAGCCAGAAAGCGTGATATAATCGACCGCATGTCTCTTCTCTTCCTCTGCACACAACTCCAGTATCTTTATTTTCGTTTCTGTGGGGACTTTTTTGTTGTCTGGTACATTTACCAGCAATGGTGCAATGGAACGCAACAGCGCGTTTGTATTGGCCGCATTTGCCAACCTTGTGTCATAATGGTCAAAATCATTGTAAATCACACGGCAATTGGGCAAGGTGTCTTTCGCTACACGTGAAAGCAGACCAGAGCCACCGAAAAGGTCAACCACAGTATCTATGTCCTGAGTTTGCGCCAGAACTTCACGAAAACGCCTGACGTAATAGCGTTTTGAACCTCTGAAAGGCAGAGGTGAGCTTGAAAATCGCTTAATCATTCAGCATAATGGAAAATTTTTATTATAAATGTTTTGAAATGTCTGATATTCAACGTACCTTTGTGGCAGGTTTGTTAGCTTCGGCGACGTGCAGAACCCTACCACAGGGTTTTAAGTCGATATGAAGAAGGGCTTCCCCTGGTTTGGGGAACTGAACAAAATTTTGATAATGTCCCTTTGCATCCTTGTTATTCTCCGTTGGTAGCGAAAAGCTCCCGATTATTTGGATAACAACTTAAAGATTTTGGACAACACCACATTTCTACGCACGGCATACATTGAGTTACGACCGCAGGGACTTAAAAGAGGAACGCAAAGAGCGCACCTCTTTTTTTTTATGCCTTATTCTATGGAAAACGCGCGGTAATACTTGTATTTGTAGATATATACGGGATGGTTGTTCTTGTCAACACCCTGCTGTATGCGTGTCCTCAATCTGCGGAGGTGGTATTTTAATTTCAGAATGTTGCCACCGACCGCCACCGAGCCGTCTGCATTGTAGCTCACCACCTGAATGCCTATCTGTGTGTATGCGCTGTTTTGCGTGTGTGCGCTTTTCTTTACCGTTATGGCGTTGCGTACACCTGTCATGCGGTACACCTCGTTACCGCTTGCATCATCCGCCTTTTTCACTACAAAAGGACGGCACAGTCCACCCAGCTCTTTGTTTAGCATATCATGGTCGAGCTTTGTATTTGCCACAGAAATACATTTCGGTACATACCATGTGCCTGCTGTCGATGTGTTCAGCACCACACCTTTATAATGCACATACTGCCTCTTGGGAGCACGCTTGATGCGTTTGCCCCTGTTCTTGGTGTAAGCCTTTCCGCCGCCAGTACTGCGCCAGCGTGAACGGCGTTTTTTGCGCAGCATGATGATTTTGCACCCCTCTGGCAGTTTGCCGTGCCTGATGTACACCGTTCCCGCCACGATTTTACATTCGAGGTTCAAGTTTTCGCCCTCCAGTTTCCAGCCGCTGCCGCCTATCCATGTGCTGCCGTTGTAGTAGCGCGTGTATTTCCTGCCGTCTGGCAGATAGACGGTTTGCCGCACGCTCTTGGCCGTACCCGTTGGCAGGACTTCCACACCATAGTTTGCACTATCGCCCACTTTAACGGATTTGGTGCAGCTCACGACGCAAGGCGTGGTCAGTGCGTCCAGCTGTGACTGTGTTACCCCCTCCTTGCTCAAAAGCGGCATTTTCTCCGCCAGAATATCTTGCAGGTAATTAAGCACGGTCTGCGGCATTTGCTTGATTTTCTCGCCGAGCGTCTGGTTGCTCTCCAGCACAGCAAACTTGCTGTATTCGTAGGACTCACCGCTGGCAGAGGAAGAAAGTGCAGCAATGCGGTATGTACGCGCTTCGGTGTATGTCTCACCGTCTGCCTTAATGTCGGTTTTCTTGGTTGTTACATTTACATACCTGATATTGGCCGACGGTATGGGTTTCGCCGCCAGCGTGAGGACTTCGCCGTCGATAAACGCCAGCCCCGTGTTCGTGCCGTCGGGTTGGCGTAGAATGTACTTGCTTCCGCCGATATATCCCAACAGCTGCAATATCATGACCTGCTGCTGTATAAAGTCCAGCGTCTGCGTGGAAAGTGGATATTTGCCCTGTCCACCCGATGCGGTGGTGGTGCTTGTATAATTTGCTTTTTGCATAGTTGTTACATTTAACTGATAGGCATATAAATTGCCCTTTTTGATATGAGCTTGTATTTATCGACCAAAGCCGCTATTTCGGTGAGGCTCGTGTCGTAGAGGTCTGAGGGTACAGCCACAAGAAAGCTGTTTTGCTGTGCCGTCAGTTTTTCCTCGTTGGTAAGCACTGGAACGGCTGTGTGGTCGTCCTGATACTCGCCCTTGTCATTGTATTGGTTTTCTGGTGCTGCCAGCGCAATGCGCGTGCCTGTCTCCGTAATGGCATACAGCCATTCCCCGTCGCGCTCTATTGTTCGTATGTCGAACTTTACCCCCGTGGGGCTTTTGAAAGCGTCATTGAGCACGGCACGCAAATAACACACTTGCCCGTTGTGGGTCAGTCTGTAGGTATGTGCGGCGCGTGCTTCCGCAAACTGGTCGTAAACCGATTGCAGACCGACAAGAGCAGCGCGAAGCAGTCCGAAGATGAGAGGCTGGCGGTAGAACGTGGGCAGAAGCTGCAACACAAACCGCTTTAAGTCGATTTCAAACATTATTCTACTGCTTTATATTCCTCATATATGACATTGGCCGTGCCGCCGACTATCTCATAATAACCGCTATACGGTCGGTTATAGCCTACGACGGTGGTATAGTTGCTTGCATTGCGCGCCTTGGCCTGTACACCTCCGCTTGCACTGTTGATGTCCACCACCACGACCGCAGGTATCGCCTTAATGGCTTCCAGCAGGTCGGTATTTCGATAAATGCCGTTAAATGGCAAATTGGTGATTACAGACCGCACCGCCTCGTCCACTGGTTTTGAGCCGTCTGGAAGTTCGCCGCGCTCGTTCATCAGCGTTGGGTCGTAGTAAACTTTCAAGTTAATGCGGATAAGGTCGGCCTCCTCATTGCGAAGCTGTACGCTTACCCCTGCGTCCTTTATCTCGTTTACATAGTGCTTCAGGGCTGCAAACTGGCTTTTGTTAAGCAGGCACGGCTTGCCGTCGTCTGTCCGTCCTGCCACCTTGATGTAAACGGTCGTTTCGTCTTCTGTGGCCACTGCATACTTCACGACCTGAGCCGTGTCGATGTCTGTTTCGCTCATGCTGCTGGTGTCGTAGCGGTCGGTGTTCTCCAGAAGTCTGTACCCGTACATGAAAGCCTTTACTTTGTTCACATACCAGCGTAGCGTATGAGGTTCGAGCTGTTCGATGCGGCTGTCCACCTCTGCGGCGTGCTTGTCGAAAAGTACCTCGACCGCCCATACTGCGCAGGCGAAGACATAGAAAAGCACGTTTTCAATGCTTACACTGCTGAACTGCTGGTCGAATGTCTTGCGCGTGTCCAGACCGTAGGCCGTAACGACGGCGCGTTCCTTTGCGAACGCTGCCGTCATTCCATTTTTGATGTCCGAAATACTTCGAGCCATAAGCGCAGCCTTTTAGAGTTCACGGGCGATAAGCTCGTCGATCATGGTCTTTACAGTGCGGCGGTTTTCCTCAAAGGCTTTGAGTTCTTCCGCGTGCTGGTCGGTGTCGGTGCCGTTGGCGAGGATGGCAATCTGGCTGTCGATATCATATTCCGTACCGATTAGCCCCGCCACGAACTTGGCGCGGCGGTTGTCGTCGTTTACGCCTTTTGCCTCTACCATGGTGCCACCGTCAGGGTGGCTGCCCGTATAGGAGAAGCCCTGCACGCTCTCGCCCGTTTCCTCGTTCTTCACTTCTGCCTTCTCCTCATTGAGGTAAAGCAGGTAATGCTCATTGTCGAACTTTACGAAATTCTTTCTTTCAATGTAACTAACTGTGTGCATAACTCTGTTTATTGGTCGGGGTCGACGATGCTGTAAAAGCATCTCTTACCGTCGCTCCCGATGGGTTGCTTGATAATCTTTGCAGCCACGGGTTCGGTAAGTTCCACACCGTCAAACTGACGCATAAGGGCTTTTGACCCTGTAAAGGTGATATGTTTCACCCACCCCATTACGGGGTTGCCGTCGTCGTCCACAATCTTGCCAGAATTGTCTTCCAGCTGTTCGTAAATCTCGTACTGAATGGTTAGCATTTCACCGTCACACTTCGACTTGGAAACGTCGTAGCCAGTCAGATGGATTTCACGGTTGAGAATTGTGTCGATGTGGTACTTGCCGCCTGTGAGCTTTCCCTGTTTTGGTTTGATGTCGCTGAATTTTTTCATACCTAAAGTTTTTATTAAATGTTTACTGTCACAATGTACCATAAAGCCGAGCCGCGAGGCGACTTTTAGGCGTATCTGGTCATTGGCCATGCCGCGCTTCCTTAACCGCGCCACTTCCCTGCATAACGCTTTTTTGTTGCGCTTGCGGGCGAGGCAGTGGTCATGGTAGGTGACATAGCCGATGAAGTCGATGCCACGGCTTTCCACGGGAAAGATTTGGTAGTTTCCTTTCAGCGTCAGTTGTCTGTCATTGTTCAAATAGTCATTAAAATAGACTAAAACACTGCTTAAAAACTGTTTGCTGTCCGAAAGAACCACGATGTCGTCAGCGTAGCGGTAATAATACCGCACGCCCACGAACTCCTTCACGAGGTGGTCGAGTTCCGACAAATAAAGGTTTGCGAAATATTGGGAAATGTAATTGCCGATGGGTACGCCGTCCGCACTTTCGATGATGTCGTCCAGCAGCCACAGCACTGATGGGTCTTTGATTTTCTTTCGTACAACCATTTTCAGTGTGTCGTGGTTTATGGACGGATAGAACTTGCGCACGTCTATTTTTAGGCAGTAGCGCGTCCCGTCGGGGTCTTTGCGTAGGTCTGCACGCAGTCTGTGCAGAAGCGAGTGGATGCCGCGCCCTCTTATGCAGGCGTATGTGTCATTGGTGAAGGTCGGAGTCCATAATGGCTCTAATATCTGCAATATAGCCCACTGTACCACACGGTCGCGGTACGGTAGCTTGTAGATTTCGCGCTTTTTAGGCTCGTACTTTATAAAAATCTCATACGCCGAGGTTGTGTAGGTTCGGGTTTTTAGCTCCGTCTGCAATACTTGCAGGTTCTGAGCCAGATTTTTCTCGAACTCTACCACCTCATCACGCTGCCTTTTGCCCTGTCCTGCATTGTGGGCTGCCAGCAAAAGGTTGGGCATTGAGCAAATTTGCTCAAACAAATAGCCTTTTCTTTTCATTACGGGTCATTGTTTCTTTGGGTCTGCGGGTCTGTCGGGTCTGTCTGCTTTGCATAGTCGGGAATGGTCGAAACGGCGAAAGCCGCCCTACTGATACCCTTTTTGTCTTGCTATCTTTTGCCAAGAGGCAAGGTTCATTTCTCTTTTGTCGCCATTTCTGGTTTATATCTTGCAAAGTATAGGGGCGACGAGTAGTTCGCATTCGCATTCGTAGCCGTGTAGTTCGAATTCGTGTAGAACGCACCTGCGTTCGTGCCATTGTTCGCGTTACCACCAGCCGCGCGGACACGAAGACCACTGCGAGAAAAATGCAACCTGTCGTTATATCTTACGACGGTGCAAAATTAACCATTTTTCAGCGAGAAAACGCCTGTTTCCCAATATATTTCGACCGCCTTACGGCGGTAGTTTTAGGCTACGCGCCGTAACATTCTTTACTTTCGGTATTCAAAATTTCAAAGAGCGACTTTCATATTCTCGTTTTCGGGGCTTCGCCCGTGTCCGTTCTCGTTTTACGCTGCCTGCTCAATGATTGGGTCTTCCTCAAAATAGCAGAGGGGCGACGAGTAGGCCGCATTCGCATACGTAGCCGTGCAGTACGAAAGCGTGCAGAACGCACCCGCGTACGTGCCAATGTACGCGTGACCACCAGCCGCGCGGACACGAAGACCCTTAGAGGTCTTGGCGTTGGTGTAAAAATAGTCGGGGTAATTGTTAGTAGGACTGCCGCCCACCTCAGTAGGCATACAGCAAAGCCCCAGATAACTTATGCGCTTGATATAACCCTCTGTCTGTGGACATTCCGCCACCTTGATTTTATCGTTTACTGTCGAGGGGTCAAAAGCCGCAAACATTGAACGCGAAACGTACACTTCGCTCTTTTCTTCCCCTGCGTCCATTATCAGCCCGCGCGTCCACCGAAACAAGTGGCCATAGCCCGCAAACATAAGACCGAAGAAGCAAGGCACCTTGAAAGCCTTGTATGTGCCGCCGCTTGCGTCGGGCAGGTTATAGTCCACCAGACAAACACCGTCGCCTGCCTCCAGCCCCACGCTGGTAGGAATTACGGGGAAATATCCGTTATAGTTACCCCAGTCTGGCATGTACGTCACACCTGTACCAAAGCCGCCCTGATAAAGGCCGTTTGCGTCTTTCTCTGCATTAAACGCTGCCTGACTGTTCTGCGTTCCCATGATTACCTCAAGGAGGAACTGCACCACGAACTGAGCCACAAACCAGTTTGCCTCCCAACCCTCGCCGCGTTTACGGGCGTATGTGCCGAAGTTCGTTGTGCTGATGTTCGTTGCCGCCATGCCCAGCATGGTGAGCTGTGCAGCGTCCTCCGCAGGTGCTTTGGTGTAGCTGGCTGCTTTCAGTGCCGAGCCGCTGCCGCCACGGAAACGCTCAGCGTTACTAATTACGCTGCAAAGCATTTGGTTTGTTCTATCCATAACGCCCGCACCGAGCCAGCTTGTGCCGCCTGCGGGTATGCGGATGCTTACGCCGTTGCCCACGGGCTTATTGAATGTGATGCACTTCACCAACGCACCGCCCTCATAGAATATATTGGCGATGAAGCTGTTCCAGCACCACATGCAATGACCCTGCGAACCATCGAGGGCGGCGGGGCTGCCGTCGTCATACTTTGTGGTGTCCGTCGGGTCGAGCTTGCGCTTCTTGCGGTCGTCTGTCACGAGGTAGCGGCCAAGCCCCAACTTTGCGGGCAGGTCACGCAATGCCTGAAGGCTGCCGTAGTGGCCTGCCGCCGTAGGTGTGGCGTTTGACGTGTTCCAATAGCGGCCAGCTACGGGGTTGCCTGCCTGTTCCACAGCTTCGGCCAGCTCCATGCTGTGCGTTTCGCCTGTCTCGTCCATTACTTCGATGCGCATGTCCTTTAGCGCGCCCTTTGCAGCGTCCAGTTCATTGATACGCTTGCCGTTCTGAAAGGCTGCCAGCATAGCCACCACGCCTTTTTCCTGTTCTGCTGTTAATGCCATAAATTCGTATATATGTTATGTTAAACGTATGTTGCCGTCCTTGTCAAGTCTTATGCCGCCGCTGGTCAGTCTGATGCGGGACGGCACGACTTCTATTCTGATGGTCTTGTAGTATTTTGTCCCCTGTGTAGGGATAACATGCACTCGGGTGATACCCGTCTCACGCGCTTGTATCTCTCCGTCTGGCTCAATTTCTACGCTCTGCCCGTCTGTCTGATAGATGACGTTCTGAGCGCAGCCGTCGGGTTTTACTTTTGGCTTGATATACTGCCGTACAGGATTGCCCAGCGTCACGGTGTCGGGTGCTTCCACCTTTAGGCCGTTCGGCACGCCCTGCACAACCTGCTCTGCCCTTGCTATGACAAGCTCCATTTCCGCGCGTGTCGCCTCCAGCATTTCGGCGGCTGTCGCGGCCTGCTGTCCTGCCGTGTTGGCGTAGGTCGTGGCAGTCTTGCTCGCGTCGGTCGCGTCGATGCTCTCAGCTGTGGCAGTCTTTGCCTTTGCGGTGGCCGCGTCTGCGTCTGTGGCCGCCTGCTTTGCCTTTGTGGTGGCCTTGGTGGACTCAGCTGTGGCGGCGGTGGCCTTGGCGGTCGCGTCGGTAGCTGCCGTTGTCGCTTTTTTGCTTTCCGCCGTAGCGGAGGCGGCTTCTCCCGTCGCAGCCTTTGCCGCGTCAGTGGCGGCGATGGCGGCGGTGGCGGCTTTTGCGTTATTTACGGCCGTGTCGTTCTTCTGCTGTGCTGCCTTTATGAACTCCCGAACATTATTGTCAGCACGTTCTGCGGCCTCTGTCGCGGGTTTTTGCAGCACTATGATGTCAGCAGCCGTAAAATCCTCCCACGTGAACTTGTAGCCTCTTGTGTAGGCTGCCACGCAGTCGCTCTCTACCACGCCCTCCGTGTCGCCCATTTTGTCCCACAGCCATATATGCAGGCTTTCGGGATAATACACATTTTGCACACCGTTTTCAAACAGGGCATTATCCAGAGCGAGGTGCAGTTCATGGTGCAGCTCTCCCTCGCCGAGGCCATGGTCTTTGAATATCACCAGCAACCCGTCACCGTCTGGCACGCAGCCAGTGTACACGCCGTCCTTCCTTGTCGCCTTTACCGAGTGGCTGCCCACCCAGTAGCGCAGTTCAAAGTCCACGTCGGGCAGTGCCACGACCTTGCCCGTACCGTCACGGAAACGCTCACGGATAACAAAGTCGCTTTTGTAGTTGATGTGTCTTGTCTCCATTATGTCAGCCTTATGTTACCGCTGCCGTCCAGCCTCATGCCGCCGTTTGTCAGTCTGATGCGTGGCGGCACTACCGCGATGGTCAGCGTCTTGTAAATACTCGTTTTCACAGTGGCCACCACATTGACCCTGCCCACTCCCTCCTTCAGCGGGACGATGCAGCCGTCTGGTGTCACCTCCAGCACTCCGTCGCCGCCGATGAAAAGCAGTGAACCGATGCCAAAGGCGGGCAGTGCCCTTGCGCCGATGCGAGGGCGTTGCTGGTTGCCAAGCGTCACCTCCTTGGGGCAGTCGTTCACTTCCAGACGTGTGGGGGCTGACACGTTCTGAGTGCTCAGCAGCCCCACGAGGTTGTCAACCAGCGCACGTGTGGCCTCGCTCTTCTGTGTTTCGGCTGCCGCTGCCTTGGCCGCAGCGTCCACACCCGCAAGGCGGTTGTCTATGTCGTTGGTGATTTCCTGCACGTTGGTGTCGAGAAACAATGCCAGAGCGTCACGCACGTTGCCGCACGCCGTGATAAGGTCGGCAAACAGACTGCCCACCATTTCCACCGTCACGCTCTTTGTCACCACAGCGTCGCGTATGTCACGCGCCCGCTTTTCCAGTGCGGAGGTGTCTATCTCCGCCACCTTGTTTTCTGTCAGTTTTACCATTATGCAAATGTATCGTCAAATTGGTTGCAGAATATGCGGACGAGCGTCTGCCCGCTCTCGCTTGTCACGTCCTTGCCCTCACTGAGCTGCTGTTGTACTTTCTTGATGCGGTTCACCTCTATGGTGTCGGCGGCGGTGTCCTTTCGGATGTGGGTGCCGCTGTCGAACTGTGAGCCGATGCCTGAGAGCTGCCAGCCCTTTACCTGCGTCGCCTCGTCAACGATGAGCCAGTCGCGCCATGGGCGTGGCGGTATGATGCAGCCGCCTATATATCTGGCGGTGGCTTGCAGCAGGGCGTTTGTCTCCTTGGCCGATATGTCGGTCGCTGGCTCTATGCCTTGCGCCGCGTATGTCTTTTGCACCTGAGCGTCCACAGTGTCGGCCAGCTCCCAGTCGAGCGTCTGCCCGTCCTCCAGCCGCGCCGTGATGCTGATGCCGTTGCGCTCTGCCAGCGCGAAGATGCCCTCCACGCCGCCCAGATATTCCACGGCGATGTCCGCGAGGCTCTGTCTGTCCTTTACTGCTATCTGCATGGTGTCTTTATTTTATGTTTACCGTGCCGTCTGCGTCCACCGTTATGCGGGTGATGTCCACGCCTGCGGCCTTTATCATTTTCTTTGTCTCCTGCGGCCAGAACACGTCACGCTGCCCGCCCAGCATCTGACGCACCGCCGCACCTATAAGAGGGCGTTCCTTGAACTCGCCGCGCTGTGCCAGCAGCACCGCCTCGATGGTCTGAGCGTCGCAGTCGGTAACTACTGCCGACTTTCGCTCCACAAGCAGGTCGCCCGTCTCTATGTCTGTTTGCAGTCCTTTCATTGCTTCACCTTTTCATTTTCGTAGTCACCGCGCTTGCTCTCAGTAAGTCGGCTTCCTGCCCAGCTTGCCACGCCAGCCTTCAGCTTCGCGCCGCCGTCCTGCGGTACGGGTGTCCAGCTCGTGAAAGCCTGCTTGAGCTTGTTTATATCCTTTTCTATAAGGTTCAGCCGCGTGGTGATGTCTTCCACCTTTACCATGCCGCCGAGCTTTCCGCCGTTCATGGTCACTCCGTTCTCGTCCACCACCACGCTGGCGGTGTCCGTGTCCTTGATGACCACCTGCACCTCCTCGATGTCGTCGCACAGTATTACCATGCCCGCCGCACCGTCGGCCACATAGCCTACCATTACAAAGCTGTCCTTGCGTGGTATCTGTACCACACCCACCGTACTGCCTTGGTTGGCTTGCAGGTTCACACCCAGCAGCGGCGCGTCCTCATTGAGCGGCTGCACGTCCACGGTGCGGGCTTCCTTGTCAACTGCCGTAACGGTGCCGACCGTGAAGCCTGTGCCGTTTCCGCCTTGCGTGGCGAGCTGCTTTATCATTGTCGCGATGTTCATGCTTTTACTCCGCTACTCTCTGCCCTAACGTTATTTCTTGCCGATAACCGCCAGAACCATATTTAATGACATTCTTTTTTACTTGGTATATACCCATTGGCGTGCCGTCTATCTTGATGCCCACCGTGTCGAGTTTGTCTGCCAGCTTGTAGCCGAATGTCGTCAGGCTGCCCTTGAGGCCGTCGCGTTTCAGGCGTTTAATCTCCTGCTCCGCCCATGCCTTTAGCTGGCTTTCGGTCTTGTTGTAGGTGGTGAGCGTGCGGCGTTCTCCGTCTGCGTCGCCTACCTCCACTTTTATTTTCTTGTTGTCGGGCATGATGCTCACGGCTTTCACGTTCAGCCGCATGGTGTCGGCTTTCTGCTGCTCGAGGCTCTGGTCGTTTATGATGTTCACACCTGTGGCGAACACCTGCGTGGCGTTTGTACCATGGTCGAAAATCACACCAGCGTAAAGTACAGGCTTCCCGTCCTCATAGCGGAAGAATGAGCGGATGCCGCTTTCTTGCAGTTTGCCCAGCAGACTGGCCACGGTGTCGGATGTCACACGGTATGCGCCTAAAGTCTGCTCGCCCATGACCTTGATGTCGGCAAGCCCCTGGTCTTTCAGCAGCTGTTCCACGGTCACGCTCTTGTATGCCTTTTTGACGGCTGGCATTTGTTTTAGCCTGAACATTTCATCCTCGCAGTCAAGCACCACGGGCGTTTTGAACCCTACCTCCTTTATATAGCCGACAAAGGCCAGTTCATTGCTGTCGTCGTAGCCGAGCCACACCTTTACAGCGTCGCCGCGTTTTACGGGGATTTCCGTCTCACCGTCCCACTTTAGTTTTTTGGGCAGGGTGATTTTGCAGAGGTCGGTCAGTTTTTCCGTGTCACGGGTGATTTCCACCTCCGTGACAAAATCGAGCTGCCATGTCTTTGCACCCGTTATCTCTATTTTTGCCGTCAGTCTGTACATGGTTCAAATACCGTTTAATGGGTTGTTAAATGCCGTTTAACCGTTTATTTATATTCGGTGCTGTACACGTTATAGTCTCCGTCCGAAAGCAGGGACAATTCTATGGGCTGGTAGTTGCTTTCCGTCGCCTGTGTTACCGAAAAGTTCTGCACCACCACTTTGCTGATGTCGAAAAGTTCCAGAAACTCTGAATGTACATATATGGTTTCTTTCACGTCGAAGAACTGCCGCAGCTGCGTGATGCCGTCGGATGGGTATTCGTCCACGATTCTGCCGTCTCTGAGTGCCTGCACGCCCACTATGAGGTTGATGCCATAGTCGCCGTCGTTGATATATTCCTTTACCGTGCCGTCCATACCCACCAGCGGCGTGGTAACGATGTTCTTGCGCTTGGATATGGCGGCTATCGCGTCGTTGATGGTCAGCTCTTCGCCGCTCTCTTTCCTGAATGTGAGTTCACACAGCGCATAGCGGTCAGCCCAGAAGCTCTTGTCTGTGTAGGGGCTTGCCACCTCTGCCGCCTCTATGTTACCGCCTGCACCGTCCCAGTTAGGCGATGCGGTTGTGCGCGATGGCTTGAAGCGGTATAGGTAGCCTTTTAACTGTGTTGCGGCGGATGCGGCCACAAATTTGAAACTGATTGGTAACATTTGCTTTTACTCCATTGCTAAGTTCGTGTCGTTGAGGGCAGAAAGCAGGGCTTGCGCCACAACGTCCTTCACTCGTTCCGCGCTTTCTTGCAGGTTCGCGGTGTGTATCTCCAGACGCTCCACGAGTTTGTCCACATGGATGCTCACATTCTTTATCTTGCCGCCGCTGTCGCTGCTGCCGCCCGTCTTCTTGCTGGCGGTCGCGCCTGCCGTGCCGCCTGTCACGTCTGGTACGGTCGGGGTGGGTACTTCGGGAATGGTCACGCCTGCCGTGGCTGCCGACTTGCCCTGTTTTTTGGTGCTCTTCTTTGCATTGCTTTTCTCGCCAGCTTTCATTTCTGCGGTGTATGCGTCGTTGAAAGCCTTGCCCACTTCCTTGCCGTAGTCGCCGTATGCGCCTTTCAGTTTGTTCAGTGCTGCCGTGATGCCGCCAGCGTCGAGCTTGAAGGCTGCCTTTATAAGGTCGCCTATCGCCCCGAAGGTCTGCTTGGCCAGATTGCCGATACCTGAGAAAACGGCTTTGAAAGCCGCCCACAGTCCTTTCAGTACCGCACGGAACTTCACCGAGGTATTCCAGAAGTAAACGCCCACGGCGATGAGCGCGGCGATGGCCGCAGCTATCCAGCCTATTATTGGGATGTTCATTATGGCAATACTCACAGCCCTGCACGCAGAGACTGCCGAGAGCTTGAACGCACCGAAGCTCACCGAGGCGATGCCTGCAAAGGTGGCGGATGCACCGCCTGTGGTGATAAGAGAAAGCAGGAATGCACCCAATGCCTTGATGCCCGACCAGATGCCTGCCGTAGAGAAACGGAGCAGGGCTATGGTGCAGCGGCCTATGTTCCCGATGAAGCCCAAAGATATGCCGTTGGCCAAAGCCGTGCGGCTGCCCATAAGCGTGATGCTTATTGCTGCCGTGCGTGCCATGGTGGCGACGCGACCGAGAGCTGCGGCATAGTTTAGGCTCATGGCAAGCCTTACGCCTTTATATATACCAATAAAAACAGGTGTAAGCTGTGATAATGGCGCGGCTGCACTTGCCGCAACCCCAACCCATGCAAAGACACCGCCTGTAAGCTGTGTAAAGCTGATTTTTATGTCCTCTATCTGCTGGCGGAAACGGGCACGTTTCTCTGCGGTACTCTCCATAACGGTGGCGGCCTGCTCCTCTGCGCTGTTTGTGCCCGTTACGGCTTCGGTAAACTGTCCCAGCTGCTCAGTACCCTGCACGAGGGCGCGCGCCGCGTTGGCGTTCTCCATGCCGAACAGCTTGCTGAACAGTGCCGAGTCGTTAAGCACTGGCTTCAACAGTTCGAGCCGCTCTTTCAGGCTCTTGCTCTTGTCGCCTAATGCCAGTACGTCGATGCCTGCCCGTTCCAGTTCCTCGCGCGTGTCCTTGGGCAGGAAGCGGCCTTGTGAGAGTATAGAGAGGGTGTTGCGCAAAGCCACACCGCCCTCGCTGCCTTTCTTGCCTGCCTTGTCGAGCACTTGAATGGCTGCGTTCGTTTCCTCAAAGCTCACGTTTGCTGCCTTTGATGCCATACCGCATTGTTCCAGCGCAGCCTTGATGGCTGGAAGCTCCGCACTGCCCGCCTGTCCTGCCGCTGCCATGACATTCATCATTTCCGTCATTTTTCGGCTCGCCTCCATAGGGTCGGCGAGGCTCACACCGTACTGGTTCATGGCTGTGGTCAACACTTCGGCGGCTGCCGTTCCGTCATTGCCCATTAACTTGCTGGTCGTCTGGATAGCGTCGCCCATGGCTTTGAGTGCAGCGGGGCATTTGCCAAGTTCAGGCGAGAGTTGGGAAAGGATTAGTTTGTAGCCCTGTACAGCTACGCTTGCATCCGTACCGAAAGCCTTTGCCGAGCTTCTTGCGTACCCCTCTATGGTTTTCAGTCCCTCGCCTGTCACGCCTGCCACTGCCGAAAGGTCGTGCATCTGGCTGTCGAGAGTTACCGCGCCAGACCCGATGTCCTTTAATACGCCCGAAACGTTTTGCAAATAGTCAGAAGCCAAATTGAGCTTTGCAAGTCTGCCAGCCCATTTCTCGCATACCTCGCAAACGCCTTCCGCTTTCTTTGTGAAAGTTTCGGCATTTTGCGACATTTGGCTTATGTTCTGCGAAAAATTGCCGCTTATGTTAAAATTATAGACAAACTGTTGCATATCTCATTTTATTTTCTTACATTTGCTGCATAGTAAAACATAACACTATGGTAGAAGCAATTTTTTTATTTTTGGCTAAGGTGGTAACAGTGATTATTTGCGCTGGTTTCCTTGTTCTGCCGTTATATCTCATTGCCACTTTGTTTTACGCAATTTACAAGGACTGTCGTTGCCCGAATAAAGCCAAAAGCACGCGCGATAAAATCTCAGCGTGATTTTTCATCCTCATTTCTTCCAACCACAAAGCCTCTGCGTACCATTGTGCGAAGTCGTCGCCGCTCCCTGCCGTCGGGTCGATGTGTAGATTTGAACGGATGAGCGCACAGGCTTTTATAAACCCGTCCTTGTCTTCCTCTCCCTCTGGCACGTCAACCCTCAGCAGGTGCGACGTTATACGTTTTTTAGGCTGGCGGCTGCTCCAATCAGCACGGTGTTGAGCTGTGCCATGGTAGGCACGAACAGAACAGGGTCGGTGCGCATGAACTCGCTGCCGCCGAGCCAGCATCCGTCAAAGAGGATTATGCCAGCCTTTACCTCGTCTGTCTTCGCCACCTTGGTACTGGCGGCCATTACCTCCATGCTTGGGCGTTTGAAGTAACCGACATGCTTTTCGCCGTCGTCTTCCACCTCGATGCGTGCGACCTTGCGGTGCTGGCCTTTCCAGAGTTTTACCTTCTCCTCAGTAACGCCGCCGTCAAATACCTGTATTTCCGTTTTCTTTTCTGCCATAGTCTTAATGGTGTTTAATCTGTTGTTTAATACTGTTTAATCGTTTATTACTTGTTATGCCAGTCGATATGCGACATAACGAGGTCGAGGTCAACTGTCTTGCCTGTGTCGCCCTCTGACCAGCCGCGCCCGTTCTTCTTGAAAAGGCAGTTGCGCAGTTTGTCTATAACGGGCAGACCTTGTGCAGGCAGATAGCTCACCGTAATGTTAAAGGGGGCGATGTCCTGCAACCTGCCGCTTGGGGCTTGTCGCTGTATGGCCACGACCTCCTCGTGGTAGAGCGTTATTTTTCCCGTGCAGGTGATGCGTCCCTTGCTGTAGCCCACGGGGTAACGGCCTGCACCATATTTCTGGTCGACCTGCTGCTCGTCGTTGTACTCCACGCCTGTAATGCCCGTAACTGGCACGCCTGCGATTGTCACCACGATGTCAGCCCAACCCACCAACTCGCCGTTTACATACGGAATACCGTTCTGTATCTGTACTTTCATTATTCAAGTGATTTCACAAAACCGATTTTTACTTTGAACTTTCTCACCACACCCACAGGCACGTTCTTGATAGTCACCTCGATGGTGCTTGTGCTCAGCACGTCCTGCTCCGCGTCTATCTCTGCTTTGTAGCCGCTCAGCTCGCCTGCCTTTTCCATTTCCTCCAGCGGTATGTTGGCCGTTGTCTCAAGGTGGCTTACGGTGTAGCTTTGCAGCTTGCCTGTGTTAGGGTCGATATACACGTTGCCGCCCAGTTCGGGGGTCAGGTATGTGCGGATGCCGCGCACGGCCTTGTCCATGGTGCGCACACTTTCGATGGCGGCATAGTCGCTGGTGGGGCTGTCCATGGTGTGACTGTCATTCCAGTAGCTGCCAGCCACACCCACCACATTGTTAAGGAACAGATAGCGGTTTGTGTCGAGCTTCTCCAGCTCGCCCTTGTCTATGGTGCGTACCAGCGTGCCGTCTCCGAGTGCTGGCATACTGATACCAGACGGGAAGTTCTTGACCCATGCGATACACTGGTGTACGGCTGCCTTCGAGAGTGTGCCGAGTGCCACGCCGATGGCCGACACGGTGGCCTTGGTCTTGTTGTCCTTGCTCTTGTAGAGTTCCGCGCCCGTGCCGCTGCCTGCCTGAGCGATAACCACGCTTACACGCGGGTTGTTTGTTGCGAGGTTGCTTGGCAGGTTCTTGTAGTTGCTCACCAGTGGCGCGTAAAGCGTCGAGAGCGGTGCATTCTCCGTATCGAGACTGTCGGCCACAGCCTCCAGCTTCACGATATTGTCAGCTGTCGGTGCGGTGTCACCGTTCCAGATGGCCATTTGTCGGATGGCTCCCTCCGCATAGTTCTGCACCGTTTTCATCTCCCGAAATGTCATGCTCTCTGGTTTTGAGAACAGACCCACGTAAAGCTTGATGCTTGGATTTATGCGGAACACCTCTTCGAGCTGGTAGTGCAGCATCTTCACGCTCCATGCCGTTGCGTCTGCTGTAATGCCCAGTTCTTCGGCCTTGTCTATGGTGCTGACGGCTTGCACTGGCTCTGTCTTGAAAGCGGCGGGAATGTCGGCTTCCAGCAGATAGGCCACAAATCCGCTCACATGGTCTTGGCCGTTTTGTGACTTCGGCACGTTGCCATTCTGGCGCACGATTGTTAAACTTGTTGCCATTGTTATTTACTTTTGTTTCGTTTATATTTGATGATGCCCACGGCTGCGCCTGTGACAAGCAGGACGCACAGTAGCCCGCATTTCCATGAAGTGAATATCGTGTGTGCGGGCTTTACTGTCTCTTTTGTCTTGCTGTCGCTTGTGGTGGCCTTGGTACCCTTGTCAGTGGTCTGCCGTTCCACTTCGGTATCGGTGCGCTGCTGGCTTTGTTCCGCAGTGCTGTCCTTGCTCTGCACGTTCTTTCGGTGCTTTACCTTGGCTTTCACGGGTGGCAGTCCTGTCTGGCTGTCGGGCGGTTGCGATGTGTCGAAAATTATAACGTCCGTTTCGCTCTGGCTGTTCTGCTCGTGCAGGGTGGTAAGCCTCTTGCTTATCTCCACCCTCACCATGCTGTCGAGCCGCTGCTGGTAGTCGTTATTTTCCTGCGTTGTCGCTCTCTGTTCCGTTGTCGCGCTCTTCGAGCTTTTGCAGCTGGCGAGAAACGGGGCAGTTATCAGCATGAGCGCAAGAAGGGATTTTCTCAACCGCTTTTCTGAACTTGTCAACGTCACGGCGTAAACTGTTTATTTCTTTTTTAAGCGGCGTTACAATACCCTCGACCAAAATGTCGTTTGCCTTGCGCACGTTCTCCAGTTCACTGTCTTTCACGCCAGCGAGTTTTTTCTGTACCTCCGCCCGCAGGCTGTCGATTTCCGTCTTGTACTTCTGGCTTTGCAGCTTTGCGCCGAGCCATGCGCCCAGCGGTGCGCTAATGGTTGCCGTCAGTGAAGACACGATGAGGGTTATTATTTCGCTGCTCATTCATTTTTATTGTTTTATTCCTATCTCTTTGAGCCATGCTGCCACGTCGAATGACGGGCACGCCTTGCCCTTGTTTAGTTGATGGTGTCCGACGATCAATACTTCGGGGTGCTTCTCGTGGAAGTCCAGGACATAACGCTTCAAGGCCGCTTTCTGTGCCTCTGTGCGGGTGTCCTGCGGGGTCTTGCCGTCGGCTGCACAGCCTCCAGCATACACAATGTGTCGGCTTACCGAGTTGAAGCCTGCCGCCCCGTTGGTTATCTCCCAGCTGTCCACCCACTCGTCCTCGTTGTTGGCCACGAGCCGCTCCACACTGCCGTCCAAATGGAAAAGGTCAGTATAACCCACCTGTTTCCACCCGCGACCCACAGGCGGCGGCGAGGTGTGCCAGCGGCGTATTTCCGCTGCCGTCACCTCACGGCCTGCCTTTGTGGCTGTGCAGTGAATGACTAAATACTTCTGTTTCTGTGCCATTCAGTTAGCGGGGATATTTTGTTAGGAAGCCTTCGCGCTCACGATGGCTGCACGGGTGCAGTTACTTTTAAGCGGCAAAGCCAAGTTCCACTTTCTGAAGTTTACGAGGCTGCGATGATGCAACGGGTCGTTCACAGCGTTCTGATGGTAGAACTGCACCGAGCCGTTCGCCTTCATCATGCTGCCAGCATGGAACGCAACCGAAGCCTGCATATCTGTTGCAGCTGGTGCCTTGTCAAACTGAATTTTGTTCAGCGTGGTGGCGTTGAAATATGGGGTCTTGCCATACTCGTAGATGTCGAAGCCATAAAGGCGCGTTATCTTGCCCTCTGTGTCGTTTATGTTGTAATGCTCCGCGTAGTTCTTCGATGTAAGCAAAAGGTCGTTGCTGTGGTCAGGACAAAGAACCAAAATACGCCCATCCTGAGGAACGCCCATTTTGTCAAACTGAGCCTTCAGGGCTACGAGGTCATCCACAACCATGCGATTGCGGCCGTCCACCGCTTCGCCAGTGGTAGTAAGCACAGGGGTCTTGTCTGCCTTGTTGCCGTCAGGCGCATAGGCGTGAATGGCTTTAGCCCATGTCTTCTCTTTCAATGCTTCGCGGTGGCGTTCCAGCACGCTCTCCATTTTGGGGTAACTTACAGCATGAAGCTCGTCGTCGGTCACGGGTGTAGCCTCAGTGTCGAAGTAGTCGAGGGTTACGGCTTTGTCCGCGTCCTCCAGCTTTGTAATATTGAGAGGATAAGTCTTGTTATTCACCAACACATTAGGGTCACCACCCAACTCAGTGAAATGAATAACGTCTTGGTTCACATACTGGTCGTATGAGCGTACACGGTCATACCAGCCTACCGCTGTGGGTGGCGTGCGGAATGCCTTAATCATTTCGCCTGTCCACACCTCTGTAAGCACGCCAGCGCGTGCCACGTTCTTGGGAAGATGGGGAAGCAGGAAAATAGCCACAAGGTTGGCTACCACTGCGCCCTTCCATGCCGAGAAGCCGAATATGGCGGCGATGGCCGCACCTACGGCTGCATTAACCAGTAAGGCCACCAACACGGTGGTTGCTACTGTAAGGAATTGTAATGTTTTGAACTTCATTTGTTTGTTTATTTGCTGTTTAATATGGTGTTTAATGCTGTTTACCGCACCTTTCAGTCTTCCAGTTTCGGGCAGTCGATGCCGTACTCTGCCTTGTAAAGGCGCATATACTCGTTTGGGTTGTCTTTGCGCAGCTTGCTCACTTTGTCGGCTGGCACCTCCGAGAGCTTGGCAAAGGTCGCCTGCTCAGGCTGACCTTGTGGCGCGTCCTTGGTGGTGTCTATCACGTCGGTAGGCTTGCGCGCGGGCTGCATAAGCTCAAGCGTCTGGCGTAGAGCGTCCGCGCCTGATGTCTTGCCCAGATTGATAAAGAACTCCTTGCGGTCGGCTGTAATGCGTCTTTCGGTAATTGCTGCGTCCACCTGTGCCGTGATGGCGGCGAGGGTGAGCGTTTCCGCATTGTCGGCCTTTGACTTCAACGCCGTAACAGCGGCGTGTACCTGCTCCTCCGTCGCGGTCTCAGCCAAGCCGAGGAGCAAAAATGTTTCTTTCTTCATGTTTTTACTGTTTGTATTTTCGTTTGACTGTGCCGCAGCCTCTGGCTTTGGCGTTTCTTCTGGCTTTGAGAGCTTCACCAGCGGCAAAAGGTCGCAGTCCTGACCTGCCGCCAGTTCCAGCAGTTTGCCGCCGCCGTAGAGTTTCAGGGCTTCATCGTTTGCGCCTATGTCCACAATGCTGACCTCCACAAGTTTTGAGGCGGTGGCGGTGGCGCGTGTCTGACCTTGCACGAGCATGGACGGGTCGGTGCTGTACTCCAGTATTTCGATGCCTGCCGAACACATGTTCAGATAGCCGTCCTCCCATTTTGTCGCTATTTTCTTGGCGAACTCGTCTTTTTCGTCAAACTTCGGTGTGCCTATCAGGCGGTCGCCGTCCACACGCAGGTTTTCCATTCTGCCGATGGGCATGTTGTCACCGCCGCGGCGGTGCATCCACAGCAGAACGGGGTTTCTGCAATATTGCGAGGTGTCCAGCCCTGCCGTCATTACACGGCTGCCGTAGCTGTTCAGCCCGCTGGTGCTTATTACTACTTCTTTTGGCATTGTATATTTGTTTTGCTTTGTTCAACTTAAATAAGGCGGCGGACTTCACAGCTGGCCGCCTTTGAAATTCGTACTCCTGAAAAAATCAATCCAATAACCTTAAAAATCTACTATATGACAAAAACTAATCCTATGTGTTGCGGTGGCAGGACTCGAACCTGCAACCTTTGGGGAATGAACCCAACGAGCTGCCATTGCTCTACACCGCGATGTAACACGCTGGCAAAAGTCGCAAAATCCGTCCGCCGCCACAAAAAGAGTGTCGAAATTTGACACTCTTTTTTCATTTCAGCCCGAAAATGGGGACTTTTGCACTCGTATTACGCCGATAACCACCTCTTTGGCGGTGTGTCGGCGTTTCGTTTTATGTATCACGCTAAAAGCAATAAACTTATGAATGAGCACAAAGAAAGAACTTGAGGACAAGAAGGACTACGCCCGACTCCTCTACATGCAGGGCGAACAGCAGAAGACCATTGCCGAAAAGGCGGGGGTCTCGCCTCAGACCGTCACAAAGTGGGTAAATACTGGCAACTGGTCAGAACAACGCGCCGCGCAGAATATCACACGCCCCGAACTTGTTAATAAGCTGCTGCGCACGGTCGACAAGATGATAGAGGCGGTAAATACCAGCGAAGACCCAGACGCGGCCAACGGATTGGGCGACAAGCTGGCAAAGTTCGCCGCTACAATAGAAAAGCTCGACAAGCACACCAGCATCGTGGATGTTATCGAGGTGTTTATGGCTTTCGGTAAATGGCTGCAATATCAGGCGCAGTTCGACGAGGACATTACGCCCGAACTGTTGAAGACAGTAAACAAGTACCACAACCAATATATAAACTACCTCATGCAGAACAAACTAATTAAGTAGCCATGCCAAATTACGACAAACTTACGCCGAAAGAGGCGTTACAGCAGTGGAAGGCGCATTGCGAGACTGTGCAGGAAGCCACCACCGTGGATGCACACGAGACGGACGCGCAGAAGAAACAGCGCATTAAACGCCTGCTTTCAGATTATGGCGCGTTTGTCGACTATTACTTCCCGCACTACACCACCAACCCGCAGACGGGCAGACAAACACCCTGCGCCCCGTTCCACCTCAAAGCGGCAAAGCAAATCATTTCAGACCGAAATGTAAAGGCGGTTTTCAAATGGCATAGAGGCGCGGCAAAATCCACGCATTTGGACATTTTCATCCCTATGTGGCTAAAGGCGCAGATTTACGGCGGTGCAGAGCTTCGCCAGTTTTGGGTCATGGTCTTGGTGGGAAAGTCTCAGGACAACGCAAATACGCTGCTGGCCGACTTGCAGGCGGAATTGCAATACAACAAGCGGTATGCCGCCGACTTCGGCGAACAGTATAACAACGGCACATGGGAGGAGGGTTCTTTCGTCACAAAAGACGGTACGGCCTTTTTCGCCCGTGGTCGTGGACAGTCGCCCCGTGGTCTTCGTTATCGCTCCCACCGTCCTGACTACATTGTCATTGACGACTTGGACGATGACGAGCTTTGCGAAAATCCTGCCCGTGTGTCACGCCTCACCGATTGGGTTAAAGAAGCTCTTTTCGGTGCTCTGGATGGTGGCCGTGGTCGCTTCATCATGGTGGGCAACCTCATAGCAAAGAACTCCGTACTGGCTAACATTTGTGCCATTAAGTCCGTAAAGGTCTCGCAGGTCGATATTCTGGACAGGGAGGGGCGTGTGTCATGGGCGGCGAAGTGGACACGCGAAGAGGTGCAGGCCATTGAGGATTTCGAGGGCTACCGCTCCTTTCAGAAAGAGTACATGAACAACCCGATTGTCGAGGGTGCCGTCTTCCGTCAGGACTGGATAAAGTGGGCAAAGCGGCCTGCATGGCGCGACTTCACGGAAATTGTGCTGTATATCGACCCCGCATGGAAGTCCACAGCAAAGAACGACTACAAAGCCGCCAAACTTTGGGGCAAAGACAAGAAGACACGCCTCTGGCACCTCCGTGCCTTCGTCCGTCAAACCACCCTCAGCGAGATGGTGCGATGGTGTTACGACCTCTACGAATGGGCACAGCGCGAAGGAATTGCCATAAAATTTTATATGGAGGCAAGCTTCATGCAGGACAAACAGCTCGAAGACTTCGCCACAGAAGGAATGTTACGAGGATACCAGCTCCCAATTTTGGGCGACAAACGAAAAAAGCCCGACAAGTTCCAGCGTATCGAGAGCGTCGCCCCTCTGTGGGAGCGTGGCTTCGTCTTTTACGACGAGAGCCAAAAGGACGACCCCGACATGGTGCGTGCCGTTGATTTCACGCTGGCCTTTCAGAAAGGTATGCGCGGCCACGATGATGCGCCCGACGCAGACGAGGGGGCTATCTATCTGCTGCAAAAACATTCGAGCATTTCAAGTTTCACGCCGTCTTTCGGTAAACGTCGGTCGGCTAAAAATATAACATGGTAATGAATAAAGTAAAGCATTTTATCCGCGCCGTGGTCTTTGACCTCCGCGCACGTCGAGCCATTCGTAAGGCTCAGCGCAGTGCAAACCTGCACCGCCGCAAATTCTTGGTGCTTGTATGGAACGGACGTCCGCGTGTCGTGTCCATGCAGGGTGTTAAAAAACTGATACGCCAGCACCGTTTTTCAAAGGGTTTCACCGCAGAGACGGCACGAAAGGTTGCCATGTTCGAGGCTGTGCCGCAGCCATTGGACAAGTGCCGCCGCTGTTCTTTTTCTTTCCGTAAGCGCAATGTTTCTAAACGATGATGATTACAAGGCGGTGTGCGATGATTTCGAGTTTGAGACGTTGCAGGCCAACACCGACCTCAGACTGACCGCCGAGCGTGTGGCACAGGAACAGATAAGCAGCTACACGCGCCACCGTTACGACATGGCGCGGGCGTTCCGTCAGACTGGCGCAGACCGCAACCCGCAGCTGGTGCAGTGCTGTGTCAATATAGCCCTGTGGCTAATGGTTCACCGCCTGCCGCAGAATATGGGCATAGAGCGGCGCGAAAGCCTGTATAACGAGAGTATAAAGTGGCTGCGTGACGTGCAAGCGTCGAAAGCCTCGCCCGACTTCCCCACCTATATGGACGCCAGCGGCGACACAGACGCTAACAACCCTGTAAAATGGGGAAGCCAGAAGAAGACGCGTCCTACTTGGTAAACAGATTAAACGCCGTTTAATGGGCTTTCAAAGGCTCATTAAACGGCGTTGAACACTTTATTTAACAGCATTAAAGCAATGGATTTTTTAAGCAGAATTAAAACGGCCTATGCCGCCGTAACGGGCGAGCAGATATATTCACGCTACGACATGCAGCGGCTCGCAAAGTTTGCACGTTCAAAGCAGGGCTTGCGCCTTACTGCGCAGCTCTTGCAGCAGACCGACACGCTCACGAAAAAGGATGTGGGCATGTGGAGGCAGGCATGGCAGATGGCCATAAATGTAGATAACCCGCAGCGCGCCCTGCTCTACGACATTTACACGGACAACCTCATTGACCTGCACCTACAGGGCTGTATTTCGCAGCGTGTGGGAATGGTCAAGCGCAACAAGTACCGACTTGTGGGAAAAGACGGCAAAGAAGACGAAAAGGCCACCGACCTGCTCCGCAAGGAATGGTTCGACGACTATTGTACGCACGTCCTCTTTTCACGCTATTGGGGACATTCGCTTATACAGTTCGGCGATGTGGTAAAGACTTCCGACGGCATGAAGTTCGACGGTGTGGAACTTGTGCCGCGCAAACACGTATGCCCTGAGCATGGCGTGCTGCTCAAAACAGTAGGCGAAGACTGGCACTGTGGCATTCCATACCGAGAGGGCGAGTTTTCACAGTGGTGTCTGGAAGCAGGCGGCAAAACCGACCTTGGTCTTCTCCTTTCCTGCTCGCCCCAGTGTATCAGCAAACGCAATATGCTTGGTTTTTGGGACATGTTCGGCGAAATATTCGGTGCGCCCATGCGTATAGCCAAAGCCACTACGACCGACGACAAAGAACGTGCGAAAATTGAGAACGCGCTGGAAAATATGGGGTCTGCCTTTTGGGGACTGTTCCCAGACGGCACGGATATAGAGATAAAGGAAACAAGCCGCGGCGATGCCTACAACGTCTTCGACCGACGCATTGACCGCTGTAACTCCGAAATGTCAAAGGGTATCCTCAACCAGACCATGACCATAGACAGTGGCAGTAGCCTTTCTCAGTCTGAAACTCACCTCGAAGTCTTCGAGAATGTGGTGGAAGACGACAAGACCATGCTGGCATACAACATTAACGACAAGCTGATGCCGTTCATGCTCATGCACGGTTTCCCCGTGGGCGGCTTGCGCTTTGAGTGGGACGATGCAGCCAGTTTCTCGCCTGCCGAGCAAAGGGAAATAGAACGCCTCCTGCTGGAATACTACGAGATAGACCCGCAGTATTTCATCGACAAATACAATGTGGGTATCACGGGCGTGCGTCAGGCAAAGACGCAGCCAGACAGTTTTTTCAGATAAGCCCCGCGCAGGCCGCAGACCTGCGCAGCTCTTACGGGGCGTTTCACTCTGCACTGCTCCAGCTCTACGAGGATGATGCCCTCACGCTGGCACACGGCGAGGGCGGCGAGGCTCCCGTGTTCGATGCGGCTCTTTTCGACGATGCCGCGCAAATGGTATATGACGCTGGCGGCTTTGATGTCTCGCAGCTCACCGACCCACGCGCCCGAAAGGTCATTGACGAGACGACGCGGATAATTAACCGTGCCGTCGATGCTGCCGTGCCGCATGAAGTCCCCGAAACGCTACGCTATGCGCTCGAAAACAACGGCTTCATCTTCTCAGGCTTAAAGGCTTTTCATGCACTACGCGAGGTCGGGCTTTCCATGCTCGACGACAAAGGAAACGTCAAACCATTTGAAGACTTCCGTAAAGACGTGCAGCAGATTAACAAGAACTATAATGTGAACTGGCTTAATGCTGAGTATAAGCACGCCCTTGGCTCTTCCCTCATGGCAGTTAAATGGAACGACCTGAAACAGGACACCGACCGCTATTTCCTCCAGTACCGCACGGCGCAGGACTCCCGCGTGCGTCCAGACCATGCGGCTCTCGACGGCATTACGCTCCCTGCCGACGACCCGTTCTGGTCTAAATATTACCCGCCTAACGGGTGGGGCTGCCGTTGTCAGGCGGTGCAGGTGCGCCGCTCCAAATACCAACCTTCCGACCCGAAAGAGGCCATGAAGTTAGGCGACGAGGCCACGGAAACGCTCAAACAACAGATGTTCCGCTACAACGCTGGCACTGAAATGGCACTCTTTCCACCCAAGCACCCTTATTATAAGGCACCAGCAAAGGCAAAGAAAGTCATTAAGCAAATGAGCGAGGAAGAGCAAAAGGCCAAACGTGTGGCGGAACTTCGCGCACAGCTGCCTGATAATTTGACGGATGAAGAAAAAGATGCAAAGGCACGCAACAACTATGAAATGGCAGAAATGTTGGGTGTAAAGGTTGGCAAACCTATGAAAGTAGAAGAAGCCGACAAACAAAGTGCAAACCCCAAACACGTTTTGAAGTTCTTGCCAGACCCAAAAGGCAGTTATTGGGATAAAGCGACGGGCGAAAGGTTCAAGCTTAACCCTGATTACAAAGAAACGCGCGACAAGCCGTTTTCCATTAACTGCCAGACTTGCGCCCCTGCCTATGCGTTGCGCTTGATGGGCTTTGATGTAAAGGCTAAAGGAAAGACCGCAGGTTCGCTTTCCGACTACCTCTCAAAGCAACATTCATTTGAGGCGTGGAAAAATCTAGACGGCACAGAATGTACGCCAACCCTCACATACGACTGGATGGTCAGCAAAAAATATAAGACGATGACAGAAAAGCGTTACAGGGAATATTTCAACGAGTGTTGCAAAGAAGAGGGTGTTTATATCCTCACAATAGGTTGGAGAGGTGGCGGCGGTCATGCTACCATTTTGCAGCGTATGAAAGACGGAACGCTGGCATACATTGAGCCGCAGGAATACGACGAGAAAAAAGGCGCAGCGCGAAGCATTGACGAACTTTGCAAAAGCGGTGCAACAAGACCGATAACGACAAGAGGTATTTTGCGTGTTGATAACAAGATTTTCAACACAAAATTTATTTCAATCTTTGATAAATGAGCTTATAATATTTAAGGCCATGAAGTCGTTAAAGGTCATAACAACCCCGTCAGCGTATTGGTAAACAAACGGAAAGCCCGTGTCGGCATCTTCGGGAAAATCAAATTTATAATATTCCGCACCGTTTTCTGTACCCAAATAGCTGATGTGTTCGCCATATATCTTACTAAGATAAGCGGCCTCCTGTTTAACTGCTTGTGGTATTATATGCTTCATGCCACAAAGATACGTTCTTTTACTCATAGTTCAATAAGTTATTAACAATAATTTCAACAATATGCCAAATATTCCAGACGGCAAACAGCTTGAAGCCAACATTCTAAAGGATATGCGTGTGGAACTTGCCGACGAGTTCGACAAGAACTTCCAGCGCAAAGCCTTTTTTACAGACGCATGGAAGCCGCGCAAAGACCCGAAAGCTCTTGGCTCTCTCCTTGTGGTCACGGGTGCGATGCGGCGAAGCATCAAAAGCGAGGTCGTCGGCCATGGCGTGCGCTTTTCTTCTTCGCTGCCCTACACAACGATCCATAACGAGGGCGGCAAAGGCACGCTCACGGTCAGGACGCATTACCGCACAAGCAAAAGCGGGAAACGCTATAAGGTTCGCGCCCATAAACGCCGTTTTAACATGCCGCAGCGTCAGTTCATAGGCGACGGCAAAGAAACGCAGCAACTCATTAAAAACGTGATAGACGACAACCTTCAGCAGTTCAGCCTGTCACTTGCACAATTCATAAGAAAAAGAAAATGAGAAAACAGATTTTTAAGGCTATCGCCCAGCGTATCGCCGAGCGTTGCCCCGACATTAAGTTCATAGACCTGTGGAACGAACATGTGGTCGAAGTCGCCACCTCCGTACCGTGGCCGCTCCCTGCCGTCTTTATTGAGTTCGAGCAGTACGAGGTGCGCCAGCTCTCGCGATGGCAGAGAGAGGCCGACATTCCAGTGCGCCTCCATATTGTCACACGCTGGCAGGCTTACACCGCTGGCGCAGCCGACAAGCGCATTGACACAGCCCTTCAGTACTTCGACCTTATCGACCGCGTGAACGCTGCCATGCAGGGACTGAGCGGCACTGGCTTCACTGCTTTTCAGCTCACCGCCAGCGCGACAAACCACAACCACGGCGAACTGATGGAGAACATAGAACGGTGGCAAACCCGCGCCGTGGATGCCACAGCAGAGCGTCCGCAGCAAAGCGTCACGCTTTCGACCATGGAGATTATAGACCGCGTATAGACACACGAAAGGCTGCACCCCATTTTTGGCGGTGCAGCCTTTTGTGTCATTTGCCGTACACTGGCATATCGTCCCAAAATTCAAAGAGCGACTGCTCCAGTGCAGTGGGTGGCGGGGGCGGCGGTGTCGGTATGTCCAGATAACTGAGGAACGTGCGGTAACTCATAGGGTACAACGGGCACACATATCGCTGCCACACCGCCTTGTAACATTTGCTGTTGTTGCCTGCTTCATAGTAGCGGTCAACTATCGCACGCACTTTTCTGATGCGCTCAAGTGTTGATTTGTGGTGTTTTCTTTGCATTGCCCGAAACAATTTGTTACCTTTGCCGACGCTTTATTAACAAATTCGGGGCGTGTTGCTTTTGTCTTCTTTCGGGAATGCATAGGTAGCACGCTTATTTTTTTACTTCTGCCTCTTCCTCTCCGTCGGTGTCCGCGTCTGTCACGCTCAGCGGTATAATGTGCCACTGTCCCTTCTTGTCTTTGTATTCGGCACGGATGAACTGGCGTGTCATGGTGGGCTGGTATGCCTCCTCTATGATTTTAACACCCTCCATGAACTTGTCGTCGTTGCTCTCCTCTGCCATTTTCCGAAGTTGTAGCACGCGACTGGCTTTAAGGTTGCCCATACCGTCACGGCTCAGCAGGCGCATGATGGCGGACACGAGGCTCTTTGTCTTCTCGTCTGTGGCGAGGCTTTCGATATACTGCTTCACCATGGCGATGCCGTCCTCCACCGTGTCGCGGTAGCCGTCTATGCAGTTGTAGCCCAATGTCAGGCGCATGTTGCCGTCCGAATGGGTGAAGGTGTGTGTGCGCTGTGTGTCCTTGGTTATGCCCAGCACGTTGCTCTTGATGTCGAGCACCTGCGCAAAGTTCTGGTACACCTTGGATTTTACCACCTTGATGTTGTCGCTCAGACGGCGCAGCTCTGGTATGGCTGCCGCCACCTCCTCGTCCACCATTTTGGCATAAGTCTCGCGGTCAGCCTTGCGCTGTGCGGCTTCTGCCTCTTTCTTCTGCTTGGCCTGAAAAGCGGCAAACGCTTCGGCCTGTTCTGCGGTCATTTCGACCTTTACTTTCTTTTCGTTTTCCATTGTTTTAATACTGTTTAATGGGTTATTAAATGTCGTGCAAACGAGCACAAAGCCAAATTTATTTGAGCTTTGCCGAGTGCAGCCGACATTCATGTTAATAAATGCTGTTTATTCGTCACTTTCATGCCAGTTGGCAACCTCTGCCTGATAGTCCGCCCATTCCGCCAGCTGCCGCATAAACTCCTCGTATTCCGTACCGCTCATTTCCACGGTCAGCTCACGGATGGCGTGTTGGGCTTTCTCCAGCTCCTTGCTCATAGCTGCTTCACTTTCTTCATTTCCTCTGCCGCGTTTCCGAATAAGCCGAACAGCGCATAACCTGCCGCCTTACACACCATGCCCGTAGCCATGAAGAAAATGCCGATAATGGCAAACGGCGCATACACCAGCGCAATGCCCAAACACTTAAAATACTTTTTCATTCTGTCCCGTTGTTTAGATGTTATACAATGCCATGATTAACCCCACTTGAAGCAGCTGCCCGACGATGCCGCCCAATAACGTGGCGGCGATGTCCAGCCAGTCAAACCGACCGCCGTACATTTTGTCCTTGAACTCCATGCCGATGGCCAAGCCCAGCACAAACAGCTCCGTGCCTACAAAGCCGCACGGTATCGCATAAGCGAAGTGCTTCATTCTGTTACTTTCCTTTAACCACATAAACCTTGTTTTTTTAAGTTCGTTATATATGTTTCCTTATGCCTCGCCTTGTGGCGAAAAACCGAACACGCTGCCCATATCCACCACAGCCGTGTCCTGTTCTGCCGCGATGATGTCCACCGCTTCGCTGTCTTTCACCTTGTTGTTAAACAGCCCTATGAGGTTGCGCAGCCTTTCGCGCGGTATCTTGTTGAAGTCCGTGTGGCCTGTCGCTCTGCACGCTATCGCCTTTATCACCGTGGCGTTGCTCTTGCGTCCTGTCTTTCTCAGGTAGCTGCCCACGGCGGCCATAACGCGCTTGCGCAGTTTGTCCATGTCGCCCGTTCCCTGCTTCTCGTTGGCCTGTGCCGAGAGCTTCGCGCAGATGTTCACAAGGTCGTGTGTGTCTATGTCCCTGCTGCTTTCCACACCGTAGCTCTCTGCAATGGCGGACTTTTCCTCTGCGCTCAGTCCGAGCACAGTGCAGAGGGTGTGGTATTTCTTGAGCAGCCCTCTGTGTATTTCGTCCATTGTCTTGTTCTCTTTTGCCATAGCTTTATTTGTTTGTTATATTTGCCCAGTATTCTGCCGCGCCTTGCTCCCAGATGATGAAGTCCGCGCCGCCCTCCTTTTTCTCTGCCACCTCATAGCGGGTGGTGGTAAACGCCTTGTAGCCCTCCACTCTTATTTTTATATCTGCATCATAGCGCAGGTTCTGTGCGAGGCTGCCTTTCGGTTCGCCTTTGCGCTCATGGGCTATGAAGATGAACAGCTTGTCGGGGAACTGCTGGCGTAACTTCATGTAGTCGCTCATTTTGAACCCCAGCCAGTAATGCACACTGTCTATTACGATGATGTCGGGGCTTTGCTTCTTCCTCAGCCTCGCCGTCAGGTCTTTCAGGCTCTCTTTGTCCAGCAGGATGATACGTGTGCCAACTTCTTCCATGCCCACGCGCTCCCATGCCTTTTGCAGAGAGAGTGAAAGACCCTGCTCCAGCGAGTTGTATGCCACACGGCGAAAGCGCGTCAGGTATTTGCAAAGCTGCATCACAAACGTGGTCTTTCCGCAACCGCTGCCGCCGTATATCAGCCATTCGCCGCGAAGCTCTGGCCGTCCGAAGCTGGCGAGAAACGCACCGTCGAAGTCGGCCACGTCGAATTTTGCCTGCAAAACATTCTTGTTACTTATCGCCCTTGCCATGTCGTTTATATGTCTTTAATATCCACTTTCACGCCTTGCAGGTGCTGCACGCACCATGATGCCCATATCGCGCCTGCGCCGTCTGTTTTCGGGTCGCTCTCTATCGTTACGGCCACCATGCCCTTGGTTTTGGCTCTGCGTACTCTCATGTCGCAGGGTGCTTGGCGGTAGAGCCATTCGTCCATTGCCCTGCCCGCGTCTTTCATGCTCATGCCGAGCGTGATGCGCTGGCGTTTCATTATGTCCATTCCGTTCATACCCTGCCCCCTTTCTTGATTGTCCAGCACGCACGCTTCACGCGGCGCAGGTCGTTGTCCGAGTCCTTGATGATTGTGCCGATGTCTGCCGCACTGGTCACGCCGTTGGCTCTGCACACCGCCGCGATGTCCTCGTCGTTCACCACTTGCAGCTTCACGAACTTTCTGCCTATGCGGCTGTAAATCTCTTGGTAGCCTCTGCGGTTGAACCTTACGCCGCGTGTTATGCGCTTTTCCAGAAAGTTGGTGGCGCAAAGCACCAGACCGCACTGTCCTTCCAGCTGGTTGTACAGCGATATGAAAAAATAGAGCACTTGGTCGCTCAGCTTGTCGGCCTCGTCCAGCACCACAAGCGGCTTCTCCACCGCTTGCAGTTCTTCCACGATGGCGTCCATTTGCTCGCTCACCGTTCCTGCCATGTCCTTGCCCAACGCACGCAGCAGTTTGGCGATAAACGTGCGCCTGTTCCAGTACTCTGAACAGCAGAGGTGATAAGTGGCGGGATGCTGTGCCGTGTACTGCTTTATGGCCTCCGTCTTGCCGCAGCCTGCCTCACCTGTCACGGCCATGGCGAGGCTCTCGTTCTTCGCGCTTTCCAGAATGAAGCCCATACGCTCAAAGCCTCTGGTCGCCACCGTTACCCATGCCGTGCCGTCGTGGCCTGTCTGTGCCGCGATGCTGCGCCACATGTCGTCGCTTATTGTGTCCCAGTCATTGTTCAGCACCTTGCTCAGCGTGGCAGAGCTGATGCCCATGCTCTTTGCGGCTTTGTTCTGGCTGCCTTTCTGTGCGCAGAAACTTTTAAGGCGTTCTGCTATCTGTACCTTTTCGTCTTTTGTCATGTTGTATGCTTTTTATTCGTTATTTACTTGATGTTTAGAAAATGGAGTAGTCGTTCACTTCCTCCTGCTTCGGCGTGTGGGCAGGTGTGGGTGCCGTCACTTCCACCGCTATGGCTTTGCCACTTTCCAACTCCAGACGTTTAGCCTCTCGTTGGTTCTTGTGCTGCCCTCTGCTGTCACATAGACACCAGCGGTTCAACTCGTTTGCCACTCGTGGGTCTTTGCGTCCCAGCTCTTCGCATATTTCCCATGTTCGGGCTAACTCTCCCGTCACGTGTTCTTCCAGTCGGTCGTTGAAGTCATGCACCTTTTGCAGTTCCAGCGCGTCGCCTGCCGTGCGGTCGGCCAAAGCCATAGGCTGCACATACTTTTCTGTAAGCATATAGCGCAGCGTTCCGTCCTCATTCACCGCCAGCACCTCGCCCAAGTCGTTGGGGTCATACAGCACACGCCACTTTTCGCCAGCGTGCTGTCTGAATGTCAGGTCGAACGTGTCATACTCTCGCTTCAGTCCCAGTAGCGTAGGGCGCAACCCGCCGCCACAAATGGCGTTTGTCTGTCCCGTCGTGTCGCCGAAGTAAAGCAGGTAGTTTTCTTTCGTCAGCGGTAGCCGTCTTTCTGTAGGCAGTTTGCTCAGCAGCTGCATCATCTGCGCATGTTTCTTCTGTCGCTCTGCCGCAATCATGGCGTGGATTTGTGCCCTTACGCCCTGCTCGTCGGGGAACGTGTGGCGCAGCATGTTCAGGGCTTCACTGTTCGGTTGTCGCTTGGGGTCTGTCGTTACGCCGTAGCCGCTCCAGTTGTTGCACCGCTTGCAGTACGTCTTGTTCAGATACCCGAAATAAGGTTCCACCACTTTGGCCTTCGCGTTCTTTACCCTCGCAGGGGTCAGCTTGTCGCTCATGGCCAAATACAGCGGGGTCATGGCCTTTATGCCGTAGTGGTCGCATTGCAGTTGGTTCGCCCTCAGCATCTGCCCTGCCAGCTCCGCGCTGTGCTGTGCGGCGTTGCGCAGTGCCTCTGTTATCAGTGCAGGGGTCTCGTGCGTGCCTATGGCGTAGCCTATGGGGTAGTCGCAGCAGGGGTCAAGCACCACCTCCAGACACAGGCGGTTTGAGTAGGTCGTCACGTGGTGGCCTTGCGCGTCCTCCTTTACGGTCTGGTAGAGCAGTTCGCAGTCCCAGCCGTCCAGCGTCCACATAAGGAACGCCGCGCTTGGTCTTCTGCGCTTCACCTGCATGCTCCTTTCATTTCTGAAATTCGTTGCGCCGCGTCTGCCCGCTGCCGTCACAAGGTCGAGTTTTTCTTTCCACACGCCCACCGTGCTGGCGGTTATCGCTGCCCAGCCCTGCATTTCTGCCACCTTGTTGTAATATTCGGCTATCATCACATTGTCAAGGTTGTTGTGGTGGGCTATCATCTGTGTAAGCACTGCCTCCTGCTGCACGTCGGCCACCTTGGCGGCGTTCGTGTTTTGGAACTTCTTGCTGATGAAAACCACAGCACCCTGCTTCTGGTATTCGTTGAACTTCATGTGCAGTCGCCTCGCGTTCTGTGGCAGGCTGTTTGGCCATGTGTCCGATATGCGCGGAAGTGCCGCAGCGGCTTTCTTCCAGAACTCACCCAGCTTTATCTTGGCTTTGCTCTGGCGTATGCGGTGGCTGTTCGCCCGCTCTATACACTCTCTGAAAGCGTTCATGATGGCGCAGTTGTTGGCATATTCCCCCTGCTTCTCGTTGCTCAGGTGCCTGCCGTCAGCCAACACATAGTCGGCGTAAAACTGCATGGCCTCGCCGTCGGGCTGCACACTCTCCACAAAGGGCTTGCTTTCGGCCTTTTCCTGCAAGTCGGGGTAGCGTCTGTAAACTTCCGTTTTGTATTTTAATGGCAGACTATCCACGGCAAACAGCGCAGGAGTACCATTGCAGCCACGACGAACCTGCTGCACCTTGCCACGACGAACCATTGCGTCAACGCATGGCTTTGACATGATGCCCGCAGTTAGTTCCGCGTGACTTATACATAGCGTGTTACCGTAATACTCCATATTAAAGCCCTCCTGCAAATGTCTGTTCCACGTACAGCTGCTCAATGGTGCAGTGCTTCACCTCACGGCGCACCGTGCCGTCCTTGTCAAACACCTGCACCGTGCCCGTGTGCTTGTCGGCCTCCAGCATTGCGCCGTTCTCAAAATACTGGCGCATATATCCGTCCTTGTCGTGGATGGTCTCCATGGCAGGGGTCAGCAAAAGCAGCACGCCGCCCTTCTGCATGGCAAACTTGCGTATGCGCAGGCTCAGGGGCGTGTCCAGAGCAAAGCTCAATGCACGCCAGATGGCCATGTCCGAACACTTGAAAGCCGCCTTTATCTCCTTGCGTGCCTCCTTTGTAATCTCGATCTGTTTTCTTGTTGCTTCCATTGTTATGGTGTTTTAGTGGTTATTATAAGTTTTCTAATAGGTGGTCACGTTCTGCCTCGCTCAGCTTGAAGCCGTTTTCCAAGTCGATGCGCACGGCTTCCTTCAAGCCCACCAGCTCGATGGCTGCCTCTTTCATGTCCTCGTCGTTGTGCTCGTTGGCACAATTCAGCAGCACGAAAGCCGCATCCTCTGCCTTTTCTTCCGCCTCGTCCATTTGCTTCCTCCAGTGGTCACGCCATTTCGTCAGCTCCTGCACACTCTTCACAAGCTCGCCCACGATGTAGCCGAACTTCTGCTCGTTCCACGCTGCACAAAACTCCTCTTTGTCCATGTTGCCAATGGCCATGTACACCTTCTCGATTTCGGCATACTCCTCTGCCGTCACTTTCTTGCCCGTCAGGGATTCAAATTCCTTTTGTAACATTGCTTTATTAACTTTTAATGGTGATTATTCGTGATTTTCGGCCTTTTTCACTATCTTTGGCCGCTGTGTTATTACTAACACGGTGCAAAGATACAGAATTTTCTGAATACAACAATATGAAACAAGAAAAAAATACAGAAATTTCTGCAAGGTTAGCGGAAATACTTAAAAATGCTGGCTTAACGGCTAATTCCTTTGCCGCTAAGCTCGAATATCCACGTTCTCAAACCATATACGATATATTAAACGGTAAATCTGCGCCAAGCTGTGATTTCTTCCGTCGTTTTCTACTTTCAGAATATTCTGAATTATACGATATAGATTGGTTAATAACAGGTGAAGGAAGCATGAGAAAACAAAAAGGCACAATAATAGAACCAAGCAAAGACGGCACGGGCATACCACTCATACCAGTAGAGGCAATGGCTGGCTATTTTGCAGGCGAGCAAACTGTGCTTTTGCAGGAGTGTGACCGCTACGTCGTGCCTGCGTTCAGAAATGCCGACTTTCTTATCCACGTGCGGGGCGACTCCATGATACCCCACTATTATTCTGGCGATATGGTGGCGTGCAAAATGCTTTCGCTTACAGATATATTCTTTCAGTGGGGCAAGGTCTATGTCATCAACACCGACCAAGGCGCACTTATTAAAAAGGTAGAGCATGGAACTACCGACGAAAGCATCACGCTGGTGTCAGAGAACGAGAAATACAAACCTTTTGAAATATCACGCCGTGGCATCTATCAGATAGCCATTGTAATAGGTGTTATCCGTGCTGAATAAAAAAAACGAGGCTCTTTTCATCATTAAACACCCGTTAAACGCTCGCAAACCCCGATAAACAAAGGGTTTGCGCTATTTCTCGTCCCGTGCGTTAAATGGTAATTAAAGGGGTGTTTTCTCCGCAAAAAGCCGCTTTTTGAAGCTATAAAAGGATAGTTAGGGGTGTTATTCGCGACGTAAAAGTATGCCCAACTGTATGCCCAACAGTATGCGCAACGGCTAAAAACAAACGAAAAGTGCAGGGAAAAGCTGCCGCCACCCTGCACCAAACCACCGCCTTTCTGGCTGCCGTTTAACCACCGATTAAACACTGTTCAAACGTCCATTAAACGCCATTCTGCGCCACCGAAGAGCTGCACCCAGCCAAACACCCACCACACGCGCCATGGGCGGCGAGATACAGCCTAAAACACCCGTCCTGCACCTCTCTGTCGCTCTCCATACGCCCAAATTCCGCATTTTAAGCCCCTCTCGCGCCCTTTCTTTCCTTCGCCCTCCAATCTACCGCCACACACGTCAGGAAAGCCCACAAACGAAAAGAGCGACGAAAAGCAGCCACCTCGCCACCTTTCGTCGCTCTCACTTCAACCAAATTCAACCCCACGTCGTTCAATCTTCGCCTCGAATTAAACGCTTCACTGAACAGAATTAAACCAAAATTCAACCCACTTCAACCTTTTGCACATTTCGTTTTATCTCCCATCTTCTCCCAATCCACACGTAACTCCCTCATTTACAGACATTCCACCTCTTTCAGGTTCACCCTCACATTGTACATTTCGTTTTCATGCCCGTAATTTCTTAAAATAAAAATGAGCAATATTTATCGGTATATACAAATAGAAAAGGAGCTGTTACATAAAGATATGTAAAAGCTCCTTTCGTATGCAATTTTACCTTGCTTATGCCAAGGTGATGAGGTTCTCTTCGTTCTTTACCTTGCCCTCCTTGAAGAGCCAGCCAATACCGAGGTAAACTTCTTCGCTACTGATATTAGCAGCCTTTGCGATTTCCTGAACGCTCAGTGCCTTGCCTGCTGCAGCCAGTGCCTGATAAACATCACCAGCGCGGAAGCCTACGCTTTCTGCGTCCACATTCAAAACTACTTCAGCCTTCTTTGTTGCACAACGCTTTGTAGTAGTCTTAGTTGCTGTAGTCTTTGTAGCTGTCTTCTTTGTAGCTACCTTCTTTTCTGTTGCTTTCTTTTCTGCCATAATCTAATAAAAACATTAATAAAGTACCTTACGTTCAACACGCTTGGGTTTCCTTTGTTTACAAAATTAGTTAAATATTTTCCAAAAGCAACGTCTTTATACGAAAAAAGTCCGGAAATCCGGACTTTTTCTTAATATTTTTCACATTTATTGATTTACATCAACGTATATTGTGGTCAAAATAATTACTCAGCTTTCAAATCTACCTTCAACTGAAGTTCGTCGAGCTGCTTCTGATCGATAGCAGAAGGAGCGTCGAGCATCACGTCGCGTCCGCTGTTGTTCTTCGGGAATGCGATGCAGTCGCGGATAGAGTCGAGACCTGCCATGATAGACACAAAGCGGTCGAGACCGAATGCGAGACCAGCGTGAGGTGGTGCTCCGTACTTGAAGGCGTTGATGAGGAAGCCAAACTGTGCCATGGCGCGCTCCTCTGTGAAACCGAGGATGCCGAACATCTTCTCCTGCAGCTTGCTGTCGTGGATACGGAGGCTACCGCCGCCTACCTCGATACCGTTGCAAACGAAGTCGTATGCCTTGGCGCGTACCTGCTCAGGATGCTCGTCGAGCAATGGGATATCGTCCGGGTTCGGCATTGTGAACGGGTGGTGAGTAGCCATAAGGCGCTGCTCCTCGTCGCTCCACTCGAAGAGAGGGAAGTCGACAATCCACAAGCACTCGAACTTGTTCTTGTCGCGCAGACCGAGACGGTCGCCCATCTCAAGACGCAGAGTGCAGAGCTGAACGCGTGTCTTGTTGGCGTTGTCGCCAGAAAGGATAAGAACGAGGTCGCCATCCTTGGCGCCGGTTGTCTCCTTAACCTTTGCGAGCACCTCAGGTGTGTAGAACTTGTCTACAGACGACTTCACTGTGCCGTCAGCGTTAAACTTGATGTAAACCAAGCCCTTTGCGCCTACCTGCGGACGCTTTACGAAATCTGTAAGCTGATCGAGCTGCTTGCGTGTGTAGTCGGCGCAACCAGGTACGCAGATACCGCCAATATACTCAGCCTCGTTGAATACAGAGAATGTGCCTGTGCCCTTCAGTACGTCCATGAGCTCTACGAACTCCATACCGAAACGCAAGTCGGGCTTGTCGCTACCGAAACGGCGCATAGCCTCGTGCCATGTCATCTGCTGCAGCTTAGCCGGCAACTCAACGCCGCGTACTTCCTTGAACAGATGGCGAGCCATATCCTCGAAGAGGTTGATAACGTCGTCCTGGTCAACGAAAGACATCTCGCAGTCGATCTGAGTGAACTCAGGCTGACGGTCTGCACGCAAATCCTCGTCGCGGAAACACTTTGCAATCTGGAAGTAGCGGTCGAAACCACTGATCATGAGCAACTGCTTCAGAGTCTGCGGGCTCTGCGGGAGAGCGTAGAACTGTCCGGGGTTCATGCGTGAAGGCACAACGAAGTCGCGTGCACCCTCAGGTGTAGAACCGATGAGGATAGGTGTCTCCACCTCGATGAAGTTCTGCGCATCAAGGAAGTTGCGGATGAGGATAGTCATGCGGTGACGCAGTTCGAGATTCTTGCGAACTGTAGGACGGCGCAAGTCGAGGTAGCGATACTTCATACGGATATCGTCGCCGCCGTCGGTGTTGTCCTCGATAGTGAACGGAGGTGTAACACTCTCCGAGAGTACATTCAGTTCCTTAGCGATAATCTCGATATCGCCAGTAGGCAGATTTGCATTCTTGCTCTCACGCTCGTTCACTACGCCAGTCACCTGCACGCAGAACTCACGACCGAGCTTGCCTGCACGTGCACAAAGGTCGCTGTCGTCAGAGTCGTTGAAGACGAGCTGTGTGATACCATAGCGGTCGCGGAGGTCAACGAATGTCATACCACCCATCTTGCGAGTGCGCTGTACCCATCCGGCAAGAGTCACGGTCTTGCCACAATCAGAGAGACGAAGCTCTCCGCATGTATTCGTTCTATACATTATATTATATGTTTTTTAGTTTTTCCTTCAATAACTATGCAAAGTTATAGTGTTTGCTTGAAATAGCCAAATTACTTGGCAAGAAATGTCATTACAGCCTTCATCACCTGCTGTCGCGAACGCACATTATTAATGCACTCCATCGGGAAACCCATGATAAACGCCTTGTGGTCGGCGCCGTCGTAAGCCACAGCAGCATCGGTGCCGTCGGCATAGCGCATAGCGCAGAACGCCGGCGCAAGCGGATTAATGATGTCTACCGACTGTGCTGCGTAATGACGGTCGTTAGGTCGGCGGATGATGTCGAAGTTGATGCCGAGTCCGTTCACAAGATTCGTAGAGATATTCTTGTTCTGTCCGCCTAATCCTACTTTAAACACATTGGAGAGGAAGCTGCGCTCAGCATCGAGCTGCATATCACTCGCCACATACGCACCGCTTACGAGTATGCGTCCGTTGCCACGTACGTAAGTCTCAAGCGCCTTGCGCAGCGACTGCGAGAAGGTCTTGTAGCGCACAAGCGAGTAGCCATCGTCTTTCTGCAATCCGAACATCAAGTCGACGATGCGATAGTCAGAAAGTTTCACAAAGCCGTTCTCTACAGCCTCAACCGACGACGCTACGACATTGTATGCACCCGACGCCGCGATGTCCGCAACGTGGCAAACCGACTCGTTCTGCTGTCTTCCCATAAAGAAATTGCCTGCAAGTTCATCCTCGCAATAGCCTAAAGCGCCAGGACCTTCACTGCCTGCACGCGAGCGATCGAAGTCGATTTGTCTGCCTACCCAACCTGCATTCATGCCGAGCGAAACACCCATATCAGCATCGAGGTCGAAGCCTTGGCGTGTGCCGTCGTCAACAACCGCCGGACCTGCAAGACGCGTAAAGCCGTCTACAACAAGCACATCGCGTGCTCCTGCCTGACCGCTTATGCATGCTGCAAGCGTGTTCGTCGGAAAACTCTCGCCTCCGCGGTTCACAGCCGTGACACGGAACTGATAAACCACGTTCGGCTTAGGCGTGAACGTGAACGATGTGCCAGTCACGCTGCGTCCGTTGTCGAAACCACCCTTGCCCTCTGCTATATATATATTATATGTAGTAGGCACGGCGCTTGCCTCCAACGGATCGTTCATAGGCAACCACGAGAGCTGCAACTGATTGTTGGCTGTTCGCTGTATGCGGAAGTTGCTTACTGGCAACGGCTGCACAACGCACGCAAGCGAGTGGTTGCCGTTCACATAACGCAGTATGGTCTTGTAAAGCGAACGTGCGAGAGTGAAGCGGAAATTAGGGTCTAATGCGCGGCGCATATCAGCGAAGTTCTGATGCGACAGCGTTTCTATAATCGCCGAAGGCACTTCCGGCTTGCGAGTCTCGCTGTAGTTGCGGTCCCAAAGATAGCGGCGTGTCCACTTGCCGTAGGTAGCTGCAAGGTCATGCTGCACACCGGTAAGGAGCATATTGGCGAAATCGTGCGAAATCTGTCGCGACACGCCGGCAGCAAGACGTCCGTCGTTGAAGTTGGTGGTGCATATAGCCAACGAACCGACTATAGAATCGTGTACATGTGTGGCTCCGGCATCGCTATGCACCGCAAGGCTAAGCTCGAAAGGCACGTTCTTTCCCTCGCGAGTCGGCACGTATACCGACCCGCCTGCAAGCCAGTTGAGCATATTCGAGCGTGTATTGATGTCGTCGGCATAGTCGTCAGTGCCGTTCTTGCTACTATAAACCGAGTAAGGAGCGCCCGCCCATTGCGCACTATATCGCGCACCTTCAAGGCAGCGCGGCATGCCGCTTGTCGATCCGCCACGCTGTATGTTGCCCATACCGCCGCCGAAGCGCACGGCATCTGTCGTTACAACGCCTTTCTCCGTGGACGAGTTGGTAACGATTACACGGTTGGCGGTGCTGTTGCCTGCATCGAAGTCGAACGTGCCGAGATAAACCCACGTTCCGCCGCCCATCTGCTGGTTTACGCGGAACAAAGTGCGCTCACCCTTGTGCACAACGATGTATTGCGCATCGCTTACGCTCTTGGCTACAGTCTGATAGCTCACGTATACGGCGTAGCGACCCGACTGCTGTATGGTTGGCTGATACGCCGCCCACGACTCGTTGCTTTTCTTCGTTGTGCGCACCATGCGTGCTGTGCCCTGCTCGAACGGATTCTCGCCGTCGCGATACATGCCGCGATGGAAAGCGAAGCCACGTTCTTCGGTAGTGCGCCATTTCCCGCGACCGACGTCCTCAACATATCCGTTCTTACCGTCGTTGTCTACAATCACCTCATTGCGTTGCCAGTCGCGCTCGCGCGGTGTGTAGACTACAGCGCCGGCGTTCTCGAGCATCGGAATGAGATAAGGCACAACGATAGTCTGAGTGAAGAGGTCTTCGTTGGTGCAGAAAAGGTTTGGACGCTGCCACTTCCAGCGTCTCTTCTTCTGGTCGAAATAGATGCCATGCGACTGCCAAAGAGAAATGTGACGGTCGAAGAGTCCGTGCGACACGAAGTTGGGTTGCGACTCGTTCATCACCCACGGTGCACCATCGTAGTTGATGCGTCCCCATCCTCCGGGTGCGCTACCGCTACGCAACTTTGCGCCAGGTACGAGTTGCTCTATAGGCATACCAGCCGTGTTGATGCGCAGCTGATAACGATTGTAAGGTTTTGGCAAAGCCTTGGCAAGACGTTTATAATAATAGCCCACGCTTTTCTCCGTAAAGTTCTGCGTGGCAAAGCCTGTGCTCACATTCAGCGTGAGCACACGACGAGCGTCGTCTACGCTGTACGACTCCATATACGGCTGTACGGCGTAGACAACATTCTTGGCTCGTGTGGCGAGCACATAGTTCTTAAGACGAGTATCCAGCTGAGCCGCCGACAGCGTCTTGTGCGACCCTGCCGTAGCAGGAAGCGCCATCAGAGCGGCTGCGAACACCAAAACCGACAATAATCTGTTTCTCATATTAGTCAAGTTCACCGACGGTGAACAATTCAGGGTTCTTTCCCTTGAAATCTTTGAAATAAGTCTTTATGCGCTTCATGTCCGCATCCACATCGCCCGTAGGCACAATCATTTGCGTACATTCTATCAGTTTGCGTTCGAAGTCGAGACCGTAGAGCAAGATAGGCAGTTCGGCTTTCAATGCGATGAAATAGAAGCCCTTCTTCCAGTTAGGGTTGAGCGAACGTGTGCCTTCCGGCGTAACGCAAAGCTTGAAGTTTGGTTCGCGACGCGCAGCCTCTGCCATAGCGTCGGTCATGCTTGTATGCTTCGAACGGTTAACGGGTATGCCACCGAGATGGCGGAACCATACGCCAAGCGGCCAGAAGAACCACTCCTTCTTCATGAGGAAGTTGGCCTTGATGCCCTCAGCACGCGAGTAGAGAAGTCCGATAATAAAGTCCCAGTTGCTGGTATGTGGAGCAAGACAGAGTATATACTTTTCGGGGTGGTCCACTTCTATATGAGTGGTCCACCCCATGCGCTTATACAACAGTGTCTTGCAAATGCGTTGCAAAAAACTCATTGTGTTTGTTTATGTTTATATTTGATTTAAAATTTCGATTAGCCGAGGTTAACCACCTGGTCAACAATCTCAGACACCTGCTTGTTGAAGCTGTTCACAAGATCCTTGTAGAAGAGCTTCGGCGCAAGGCCCGGCTCCTGGTGCGACACGCGGCGCACATAGTCGTTGTGTATAACAAGGATAGAAGCGAGCAATGCGTTCACATCCTCCTCTGTTGTCTTTGAACTGTACATTGAAGCAGCTACTGCCTCTGAGAAAAGTTCGCTACAAACATAGTTGATATTGCGTTTCAGGTTTCTTTTGTTTGCCATAACAAATTAAAATGATTATTGATTAAAAGATTAAATTAACACGCCAAAGATAGAAAAAAAAATAATATGCGACAAGTATTCTTTATAAAAAACTTCAAATAGTTCGTTTTCTTTTAGTTTTTTTCGGTATGTCACAGAAAAAGTGTATTTTTGCAGTGCAAAAAAAGTATCTATTTATACATTACATATTTTAATTATTTAAATTCACATGGAAATTAGTGCATTGCAGATTGCAAGAGCTGCTTATCAGCCCAAATTGCCTAAGGCTCTCCAGGGTCCGGTTAAGGCCGTAGAGGGTGAGGCAACACAGTCAGTAGGTAACCAGGAAGAGATCAAGGCGTTGTTCCCGAACACATACGGAATGCCTGTTATCACTTTTGAGGCTGGCGAGAAGACAGAGCTTCCTGCATTCAACGTAGGCGTTATCCTTTCAGGAGGTCAGGCTCCTGGTGGTCACAACGTAATTTCAGGATTGTTTGACGGTATTAAATCATTGAATCCAGAGAACAAGCTCTATGGTTTCATCCTCGGCCCTGGCGGCTTGGTTGATCACAACTACATTGAAATCACATCAGAGCTTATGGATCAGTACCGCAACACTGGCGGTTTCGACATCATCGGTTCAGGTCGTACAAAGCTCGAGAAGGAAGAGCAGTTTGAGAAGGGTATCGAGATTCTTCGCGAGCTCGGCATCAAGGCTCTCGTAATCATCGGTGGCGACGACTCTAACACCAACGCATGTGTACTCGCTGAGTACTATGCAGCTAAGAAGTACGGCGTTCAGGTTATCGGCTGCCCGAAGACCATCGACGGCGACTTGAAGAACGAGCAGATCGAGACTTCTTTCGGTTTCGACACAGCTTGCAAGACATACTCAGAGCTTATCGGCAACATCCAGCGCGACTGTAACTCAGCACGCAAGTACTGGCACTTCATCAAGCTCATGGGCCGTTCGGCTTCTCACATCGCTCTTGAGTGCGCACTGCAAACACAGCCTAACGTATGCCTCATCTCTGAGGAGATCGAGACTAAGGAGATGTCGCTCGACGACGTTGTAACATACATCGCTAAGATTGTTGCTGACCGCGCTGCTGACGGCAACAACTTCGGTACTGTACTCATCCCGGAGGGTCTCATCGAGTTCATCCCGGCTATCAAGAAGCTCATCGCTGAGCTCAACGAGGTGCTCACAGACCCGACAACTGGCGAGTCACGCGAGTTTGCAAACGAAGAGGAGCAGATCGACTTCGTTAAGAACAATATCGCTAAGGACAACCTCGCTGTTCTCGAGTCGCTTCCTGAGGACGTAGCTCGTCAGCTCTGCCTCGACCGCGACCCGCACGGCAACGTTCAGGTATCGCTCATCGAGACTGAGAAGCTTCTCTCTCGCATGGTAGCTACAAAGCTCGAGGCTTGGAAGGAAGAGGGCAAGTTCAACGGTCACTTCTCTGCTCAGCACCACTTCTTCGGCTACGAGGGACGTTGCGCAGCTCCGTCTAACTACGACGCTGACTACTGCTACTCACTCGGCTTCAACGCTTCACGCCTCATCAGCAACGGCAAGACTGGCTACATGTCTGTCATCAAGAACACAACAGCGCCTGCAGAGCAGTGGATCGCAGGTGGTGTGCCTATCACAATGATGATGAACATCGAGCGTCGTAACGGTGCTAACAAGCCGGTTATCCGCAAGGCTCTCGTTGAGCTCGATGGTGCTCCTTACAAGTTCCTCGCTGCTCACCGCGAGGAGTGGGCTAAGAACGACTGCTACGTCTACCCGGGTCCGGTTCAGTACTGGGGTCCGACAGAGGTATGCGACCAGACTACAAAGACTCTGATGCTTGAGCGGGCTAAGTAAACCTCTGCTTGTTCAAAACTAAAGAATTAATACAGAAAGAGCAGAGTGACAATGGTCATTCTGCTCTTCTTTTTTTTATGTAAAAATATGGAAGCAAACAAACGCACATACAAACCACGCAAACGACGCTCCACCACCAAGCAAAAGCGCCGCTCAAGCCTCTCCGCCCTACTCTCTCGCAACCCGCGTGCCGTATGGTGGACAAGTTCTGCTATATGCGTATGCGTGTATATGTGGGCTTTCTACTCCTACTTCGTCAGTCCTACCGGATTTCGCTGGCGTGCGCTCTTCGGCGACACCAACTACCCCGCCGGCTACGAGATTCACGGCATCGACATCTCCCATTATCAAGGCACCATCGACTGGGACAAGCTACGCGACAGCAATATCGAGGGCTATCCGCTGCGCTTCGTCATGATAAAGTCGACCGAGGGTTCGTCGCGCACCGACAACAAGTTCAAGGAGAACTTCCGACAGGCTCGCGAACACGGACTGATTCGCGGAGCCTATCACTTCTGGAGCAACAAATCGTCGGCTCGCGACCAGGCTTACTTCTTTCTGAAACAAGTGCGACTGGAGAACGGCGACCTTCCGCCTGTGCTCGACGTGGAGCACAAGCCGCAGGACCGCAATGTGGAAGATTTCCAGCGCGACATTCTTACATGGCTGCACATCGTAGAGGACAAATACCACGTGAAGCCTATCATATACACATATTATAAATTTAAGGAGAACTATCTGGACGCACCCGTATTCGACGACTATCCCTACTGGATAGCGCATTACTATGTAGATAAGGTGGAATACAAGGGCACGTGGCACTTCTGGCAGCACACAGACGCAGGAAAGCTGCCCGGCATAAAGGGATATGTAGACTTCAATATCTTCAACGGTTCGTTCTATGCGCTGAAGAAACTCACTATCGGAAACCAGGATTAGAAAACGTAGCGGAGGCCGGAGACCTCTGCTACGTTTATGTTATAATAATTATATATTGCTGTTTGGTAAAACTATGCTTTTGGGGTTAAACCAGCGTATCTGCTATTATTACGTTTTGCAAAATAATGTTTTAAGAACATAATGCCCAACTTCCAAGAAGATTTTTGTAGTTATTGAACTATTTATAAAAAAGGAGCGTACCACAAAATGGGTACACTCCTTTATAAACTTACTTTACCATTTACCAATATGATTGGTTTATCGGTTAGCCGATTGCCACTGATAAGTTTTATCACAATGGATATCGGCACTCTGGTCGGCAATCATCAGTTTGAAATCGCCTTCCTCCAATACCCACTTGCCATCATAACCTACGAAAGCAAGATCATCGGCATTCAAATTGAATGTGACAGTCTTTGTTTCGCCCGGCTGAAGCTCTATTTTATCGAAAGCACGGAGGCGTCGGCCATCAGGAACCATGCTGGCAATAAGGTCGCTGCTGAACAGAAGAACGCTCTCTTTGCCCGCAACCTTACCCGTATTCTTCACATCCACGCTCACCTTGATGATGTCGCCGTGGCGGAAATCAGACTGAGAAACCTTCAGGTTGCTATATTTGTAAGAGGTATAACTCAAACCATATCCGAAGCCCCACTGCTGGGTAATCTTCGCATTGTAGTCGTAAGCACCTTCCATCGTACCCACCTCCTCACTCTTCTTGAAGTCATAGTTGGCGAGCGAATTGATTTCCTTAGGATAGGTGTAAGGCATCTTGCCACTGAAGTTTGACTTGCCCGATACCAAGTTTACCAAGGCATCGCCGCCCATATTGCCAGGGATAAGGATGTCGATGATGCCCTGTGCCAATGGTTCGATGTCGGCAATGAGACGAGGACGACCTTCATTCAAGACCAGAATGACAGGCTTGCCGGTCTTAGAAAGTTCCTTCACCAAATTGCGCTGGTTCTCAGAGAGCCAGAGGTCGGTCAGGTTGCCAGGAGTCTCAGTATAAGAGTTCTCTCCGATGCAAGCTACAATAACATCAGCATCTTTTGCAGCATTTACCGCATCCTGAATCTGAGGTTCGTTCTCCTCCCAGTACTTGCCCTTCTCATTATAGGTAACACCCTGATTAAGAATCACATTCTCCTTGCCATACTGATTGCAGAAAGCCTCATAGATGGTGTTGTACTTGCCGGCAAACTCATCGGTACGATTACCCTGCCAAGTATAGCTCCATCCACCGTCCAGGCAGCGCATCTGATTGGCATTAGGACCCGTGAGGAGAATCTTCTTGCCCTTGGCGAGAGGCAAGACAGGATTGCCATCCTGCAACTTCTCGTTCTTTAAGAGCACCATACTCTCGGTAGCTCCCTCCAAGGCGAGCTTGGCAAACTCCTCGCCACCAAACTTAGGATAATTCTTCAGTTTCTGGGTTGGGTTCTTGAAGAGGTCGAGACGGTACTTCATGCGAAGCACACGACGACAGGCATCATCGATGCGACTCATCGGAATCTTGCCTTCTTTCACCAATTCGATAAGGTAGCCACAAGCATCGCAAGAATAAGGTTCCATAATCATGTCGATACCAGCATTGATGGCGATGCGGAGCGCATCCTTCTTATCCTTAGCTATCATCTCGCGAGTATAGAGGTTGTTGACGTCTGCCCAGTCGGTAACCAACACACCATCCCATCCTGTCTGTTCCTTCAGCCATCCTGTCAGGATTTCCTTGTTGGCGTGCATCGGCATACCGTTGACGGAAGCGGAATTAACCATCACTGTCAAGGCTCCAGCCTTCAGACCCGCCAGGAAAGGAGCGAAGTGCTTCTCGCGTAAATCAAAAGGTGAAATATAAGCAGGTGTACGATCTTTACCAGTCCAAGGCACACCATAGCCCATAAAGTGTTTCATGCAGGCTGATATATGATACTGGTCAATATGATTAGGATCTTCTCCCTGAAAACCATGGACCATCGCCTTGCCCATCTCTGAACTGAGGTAGCAATCTTCGCCAAAGTTCTCCCAGATGCGAGGCCAACGGGCATCACGACCGAGGTCAACGGTAGGACTGTAAGTCCAAGGCACGCTCACGGCACGAGTCTCATAAGCAGTAGCCTCAGCCGAACGGCGAGCAATCTCACGATTGAAGGTGGCAGCTACATTGATGTTCTGCGGGAAGAGGGTTCCGTCTTGTGTATAAGTAGAACCGTGGTTCTGATCAAGACCGAAGACACAAGGGATGCCGATGCGCTTCATCGAAATCTTCTGGATTTGAGAGATATACTTCTCCCACTGCTTGGCGGTTGGCGCGCAAGTGTTAGGAGCGTTGAGGATAGAGCCAATCTTATAGCGAGAAAGGATAGAATCGGTCTTGTGCTCGTCGATATAGAACACACCGTTCTTGTCGTTGGCACCAAAGAGGTCGGTCACCAATTCCATCATCTGACCTATCTTTTCCTCCAAGGTGAGTTTCTTCAGGGTTTGTTCTACCTGAGCCTCTATCTTAGGGTCGCTCTTGATAACCGGAACATTGGCACTGGCTGTATAAGCCAATGCCAACATTGAAATAGATAATAATAATTTCTTCATAAATTCTAAGATTTGACGTTATATGATAATAACGAGATTCTTTCTAATATTTTATTCGATAGTTACTTTCTTTACGGTATAACCATCACCCACGAGGAGGAGACCTTGCTGCTCTGTCAAGAGTTGGATAGAGAGGTCGGTCAGTTCAAACCTCCATGTAGCAGGTCCATCCACCATGAAGTCGCCACGGTCTGGGTCGCCCTTACCGGTAAGGATGTTGTTCCACCAAGAAGTGGCAGCAGTACCCTGACCTTTTCCATCTACATAGACACGGAGGATGGTGCCAGCCTTCACCTTTGAGAGGAAGGTATCCTTCAAGGCATCGAACGGTGTACCCCATGTTACAGAGAACTCACCTTCCCAGAGGGTATTCTCCATAGATGGGCGAGCCTCGGTGGTTACCTTGATGGTACCGCCAGGGAACTGTACGCCATTGCCATCTACCAATGTAATGTCGTAATCGCCATTGGCGAGGCCGGAAGGAGCAGTAACTTTCAATGTCGTACCCTTATCGAGAACTTCGAAGGCAACCTCCTTATCAGCGATGAGAACTTTCTTAACGAGATCCAGGTTCTTGCACTTGTGGATGGTTGTAGTTTCTCCTGGAGCTACCCAAAGCTCGTTGGCATTGGTACCCAAGGCAGGGTCATCGGCAGCAGGAGTCACGGTAACGTTCAAGGTGCGTGATGTGCTCTTGCCCTTGGTGGTAGTTGCCACAATCTTCAGTTCATGATTACCTATAGGCAAAGTCTGGTCGATGGTAGTACCTTCATAAATCTGCGTGCCGTCGAGCAACCATGTCACAGTGGTATAGTGAACAGGAGTCACTCTGATTTCCAACTTATAATTAGTCTTGCGGTCTATCTTGGAATCAGCCAAGTCGGTGTTCAAGATACGTGGATCGTCGTTTTCGCTGACAGTGAAGTATGGATCATCGTCAGAAGAGCAAGAAGACAAGGTAGATGTGCCAGCCAGTGCGAAACTCATGGCTAAGAGCATCATCATTGCCTTCAAGACTTTTCCCTTATATTGTTTCATTGTCTTATTCATAATTAATTATTCTATCTATTGTCCTATAAAACTTAACATTAAACACTACTCGCTATATCCCTTTCCGAATGGAGGATTAAAGTCTGGCTGAAGATTTACATCAGCCTTGTCCCACCAGAGGCGCTTATGCCAATCGTCTGTACCACCCATGCGGTCGATGGCAGCCTTGTAGTTGGCATTGT
>ERZ1026901.123-NODE-123-length-69747-cov-58.843454_pt1 | contig 69747 bp, 52 predicted proteins | sample MGYA00380179_ERZ1026901 | MGnify/ENA primary metagenome ERZ1026901 (study PRJEB33269, sample SAMEA4719815) | human gut metagenome | biome: human-associated habitat; feature: organic feature; material: feces | place: Cameroon | collected 2013-10 ... | reverse complement strand
AAATGCTTCCGTACTTTCGCAGTATGGAAGCATTTTTCAATTTATCCCTACCCACAGATTGGCAGTCATTCTCTGTAGGTCTCAGATGTTCTTGTTACTACTCAGCCCCTAAAAATGAATTTCAAGTACTCATTTGACATAATAGCCTATTTTGTAGCATAAATATAGCCAAAATCATCAATATTTTGCGGATTTGACACATCCAAGGGGTGTTGAGTAGTTACGTATATGGCAGCAACTGAAAATAAAATCTAAAAAATGGATATGATTTTCATCAATCCACATAAATGTTGTACCTTTGTCACCGAAAAGAGTTGTTTGACAAGTAATGCAAACTTATGTATAATACAGAAGTTAAAACTATTACCAAGTCATTACCTCTATTGAGGTGAAACACTTGTAAATCGCTCATTTTTAGCTATTCGGCATATTTTAGCAGAATTTTTCGGAAAAATCTCACGATAGTCATCTTCATACATATCAATAAACTTCTTTAGAAAATCATGTGAAGAAAAGTTCTTTTGATTAAAAGAATTTACAACAGACTGGAATTTAGCTAATAATTCTTTATCCATATTAGGATTCGTTTATTAACAGCATGCTCCATAGCTGTTTGTTAAAAAAGTGAGTTTATATATACAAATGAAAACGTGGAGCCAGTCCTGTCACTCGTCCCACGTGTTAAGGCCTTCGCATTGCCCGGATTGTCGAAACGAGACAACGCCGAAAGCCCCACGTATGATGTAAGTATATAATTCACCCATTTTGGCAATATACGACAGAATCGTCTGAAGCCAATGAGGGCTGTATACAATACATCCCATGAGGCGTTCCCGTTGCTTTGTTTTGACAATCCATAGAGTTTGCGAAGTTCTAACACGTCAAAACCAAAGCGTACAGTTACGCCTTAAATGTATATATGTCTACCCAACCTCTGCCCATCGGGGCTTTCGGTATGGGTATAGACGTTACAAAGATAACACTTTTACATTGAAAACCACTTTGTTTGACTGGTAAAGTATAATTTTAAGACTATATTTAACATTATTAAATATAAATATGTCAAAGAAATCCACTTTCGTATGATTTTTCTTACTAAAAAGTTTGTATTATCAATGATTATTCGTATCTTTGCAACAACAGAATCCGCCACGCTTCCCATTTGAACAGCGAACCAGGGCGGGTCTTTTGCTTTTATGGGTACATTAAGATTATACACTAAACAGGCTCTTCCTATTTCCGAACAAATAGAACTACTAAAAAGAAGAGGCTTAAATTTTGCTGATTCATCCAAGGCTGCAAAATTTCTTGGAGAGGTCAGCTATTTTCGTTTTGTCCAATACCTTCGTCCTATGGAGGCAGACAAGACTATACATCAATTTAAGCCTAATAGTAGATTTGAAGATGCCGTAGCTCTCTATAACTTTGATATAGAGTTGAGAGATTTGATGTTCAAGGCTGTTCAACGATTAGAGATTGCTTTGCGCACAAAGATTATACAAGAGTTCTCTTTGGCACATGGACCGTTTTGGTTCTTTGATACAAGTCTTGCTGACGATGAACACAAGTTTATTGAGAATATGAACTCCATAGATAGAGAACTTCAACGTAGCAAGGAGGACTTTATCAAAGAGCATAGGCGCAACTATGACAAGCCGATATTCCCTCCAGCATGGAAAACGCTTGAACTTGCATCTTTCGGCACGCTTTCAAAACTCTATTACAATTTCAGTGACAAGAAGTTGAAGAAGCGTGTAGCTCGTCAATTCAATCTTCCACAGCATGAGGTGTTGGAAAGTTGGATGCGTAGTGTAACTGTCCTGAGAAACTGTTGCGCTCACCACTCACGACTTTGGAATCGTTATCTTTCTAACGCTCCACAAATGAATGCCTCTTTACGTGGTGCATGGGTGGACAATGATGGTGTTGATGCGAACAAAGTATATGCTATAGCCTGTTGTATTACATATTGGCTTGATTCCATGGGATATGGATTGGACTTCAAGAATGAACTCAAATCATTACTCGCTTCTTATCCACAGGTAGATCCGACAGCAATGGGATTCCCAGATAATTGGATTTCGGAGCCTCTATGGAGATAACTTTATAGATAAAATACAAACAAGCCTGTCGGTAGTGAAATTTCTTCATTACCGACAGGCTTTCTTATTTATTTCTGCCAATTTGACACTAACGAAAGTTAAATATGTTAAATACCACTCATTTTGTATCTATATAGAATCCACATTGCCACTTTTCTACCGTTTAGAGCGTATAATACTGATAATCAACTAATAATAGATACCTATATTAAACAAGCTCCAGCCCTAACGACTCTACGAACGCCTTCACTTCCTTCTGCTGCATCAGTTCGTCGTACACCTCTTTCTTTGTCTTTCGGCGACTTATCTCCTCAGCCTCGGCGAGGCGTAGCGAGAGAGTGATGCCGCCGTTGTGCAGCGCCTTGGCGAGCGTAACGCGGATGCGGCCCTTTATCTCGTTCACCTGGTCGAGCAGCATCTGGTTGTCTACCAGCACTTCGATGTCGGGGAAGTTGGCTATGCGCGGCTGCATGTTCTTCATTCTGGAGGCGAGGCCCACCATCTTCTGCGGCATGCGGTTGCACATCGAGAGCCATTGCAGCTCGAGGAGTTCCTGCGTGAACTGCTCGTTCTCGTCCTTGTTCGTCACCTCAGCCTCCTTCTTCGCAGCCACAGCCTCCTTGCGCTGTAGGCTTTGGAAGGTCATGCCGAGCGACGACAGCTTAAGGCGCGGACCGCCAGCTGCGGGTTTCGCCGCAGAAGAAGCCGTAGACGCCGCAGAAGAAGCTGCAGAAGTCGCAGCTGCATTGGTTGATCCACCTGCCGCAGATGCTGCCGGAGCCTGCTGCTGGGCAGCAACGGTTTGGGCGACATCCGACTGAGCCGAAGCCGCAGATGCCGCATTGCCCGGAGCAGCCACCTGCTGAGCCGCTTTCGTCCGGGTGAAATCAAGAAGTTTGAACAGGGTTTTCAGCTGTTTGGGGCTACGCCCCGCGCTGTCGGCATCCTCCGGCTGCGTAATCTGCGCCACCTGGATAAGCGTCAGCTCCACGAGCAGACGCTTGTTGCTGCTCTGTCGGTAGCTCAGGTCGCACTGGTTCATCAGTTTCAGAGCCTTGTAGAGGAACTGCGTAGGGCACGCCTTAGCCTGCGCACTGTACTTGGCGCGCTGCTGCTCGCTCACTTCGAGCAGCTTCAGCGTCTGCTCGTCCTTAGCCATGAGCACGTTGCGCACGTGCGAGGCGAGTCCGTTGATGAGGTTGCCGCCGTCGAAGCCCTTTTCTATAATCGAGTTCAGGAGCACCATGCACTCGCTCACCTTGTTCGCCAATGCGTAGTCGACGAACTTGAAGTAGTTGTCGGCGTCCAGCTCGTTGAGGTCTTCTATCACCTTTTCGTACGTGATGTTGCCCTGACAGAAGCTCGCCGTCTGGTCGAAGATGGAGAGCGCGTCGCGCATTCCGCCATCGGCTTTCTCGGCTATGAGCGCCAGAGCCTCCTCCTCGTACGTGATGCCTTCCTTCTCAGCCACATACTTCAGGTGGTTGATGGTGTTCTCTACGGTCATTCGCTCGAAGTCGTATATCTGACAACGCGAGAGAATGGTAGGCAGAATCTTGTGCTTCTCGGTGGTGGCGAGTATGAACACCACGTGAGCCGGCGGCTCCTCGAGCGTCTTCAGAAAGGCGTTGAAGGCAGCCTGCGAGAGCATGTGCACCTCGTCGATAATGAACACCTTATACTTGCCCACCTGCGGCGGTATGCGTGTCTGCTCCATGAGCGACTTGATGTGCTCTACGGAGTTGTTGCTGGCTGCGTCGAGCTCGAAGATGTTGTACGAGCGGCCCTCCGCAAACGCCTTGCAGCTCTCGCACTCGCCGCATGCTTCGCCGTCGGCTGTGGGGTTCATGCAGTTGATTGCCTTGGCGAAGATGCGCGCACACGTCGTCTTGCCCACTCCACGCGGACCGCAGAACAGGTAGGCGTGCGCCAGCTTGCCACTCTTCACGGCGTTCTTCAGCGTAGCGGTGAGAGCAGCCTGCCCCACCACCGAGTCGAACGTCATCGGGCGGTATTTACGCGCCGATACTATATATTCTCCCATTTGAATGTTTATGTTTAATGCTACTTTACAAAGTTACAACTATTATTCTGAATAACACGGCTTGATTTTAGAAAAAATTTTGTACTTTTGCCTGTAAGCATTAAAATACACATTAATTATATATACCCACATCATATATGGACGACGAGATAAAAGACACGATGCCGAGCGAACATACCGACTACAAGCCTGTTAACCGCTTCGACGCATCTGCCGTACACCACCTTAGCGGAATGTATCAGAACTGGTTCCTCGACTACGCATCCTACGTAATCCTGGAACGCGCTGTGCCTCATATCGAGGACGGCTTGAAGCCTGTGCAGCGACGCATACTCCACTCGATGAAGCGCATGGACGACGGACGCTTCAACAAGGTGGCGAACATCGTCGGACACACTATGCAGTTCCACCCACACGGCGACGCTTCCATCGGCGACGCTCTCGTGCAGATGGGACAGAAAGACTTGCTCGTCGACTGTCAGGGCAACTGGGGTAACATCCTCACGGGCGACCGTGCTGCGGCGCCGCGTTACATCGAGGCGCGACTCTCCAAGTTTGCGCTCGACGTGGTGTTCAACCCTAAGACTACCGACTGGCAGCTCTCTTACGACGGACGCAACAAGGAGCCTATCACGCTGCCGGCGAAGTTCCCGTTGCTGCTGGCGCAGGGCGCTGAGGGCATCGCCGTGGGTCTCAGCTCGAAGATTCTGCCACACAACCTTGTGGAGATCTGCGACGCCGCCATTGCATACCTGCGCGGCGAGGAGTTCCACCTATACCCCGACTTCCCTACGGGCGGTTCGATAGACGTTGCGAAGTACAACGACGGACAGCGCGGAGGCACCGTGAAGGTGCGCGCAAAGATAGAGAAGCTCGACCAGAAGACTATCGTCATCCGCGAGATTCCGTTCTCGAAGACTACGTCTACGCTCATCGACTCCATTCTGCGTGCCATCGAAAAGGGCAAGATAAAGGCTAAGAAGGTGGACGACAACACGGCTGCCGAGGTGGAGATTCAGGTTCACTTGGCGCCGGGCGTGTCGTCCGACAAGACTATCGACGCGCTCTACGCCTTCTCTGACTGCGAGATAAACATCTCGCCCAACTGCTGTGTCATCGAAAACAACAAGCCGTGCTTCCTCACCGTGAGCGACGTGCTGCGCCACTCTACCGACTCTACTATGGGCCTCTTGCGCCGCGAGCTGCAGATACGCAAGGCTGAGCTCGAGGAGCAGCTCTTCTTCTCGTCGCTCGAGCGCATCTTCATCGAGGAGCGCATCTACAAGGAGAAGAAGTTCGAGCAGGCTAAGTCGCAGGACGAGGTGGTCGACTTCATCGACTCTAAGCTCGAACCATTCAAGACGCAGGTGTTCCGCGTGCAGAACTTCGAGTATTCGTTCCACCGCGACATTACGCGCGACGACATTCTGCGACTGCTCGAGATAAAGATGCAGCGCATCCTGAAATACAACAAGGACAAGGCCGACGAACTGATAGCACGCATAAAGGCAGAGCTGGCGGAAATAGAGTACGACCTGGCGCACATGACCGAGGTGACTATCCATTGGTTCGAGTTCCTGCGCGAGAAGTACGGCAAGGACCACCCGCGCCGCACCGAGATTCGCAACTTCGACACTATCGAGGCATCGAAGGTTGTGGAGGCTAACCAGAAGCTCTACATCAACCGCGCCGAGGGATTCATCGGCACGGGTCTGAAGAAGGACGAGTTCGTGTGCAACTGCTCAGACATCGACGACATCATCGTGTTCTTCAAGGACGGCAAGTACAAGATGGTGCATGCCGCCGACAAGATATTCGTCGGAAAGAACATTCTGCACGTGCAGGTGTTCAAGAAGAACGACAAACGCACCATATACAACGTGGTTTACCGCGACGGAAAGGGCGGCGCTTCTTACATAAAACGATTCTTCGTGCCTACGATGACGGCGGGTCGCGAATACGACTGCACGCAGGGCACACCAGGCTCGCGCATCCTCTACTTCACAGCCAACCCCAACGGCGAGGCGGAGGTGATAAAGGTGACGCTGGAGGCTAACCCGCGCCTGAGAAACATCTTCATCGAAAAGGACTTCTCGGAGGTGGGCATCAAGGGACGCACATCGAAGGGCAACCTCGTGACGCGCAACCCTATTCACCGCATCGGTCTGAAGAGCCACGGCCACTCTACGCTGGGCGGCAGAAAGGTGTGGTACGACCCCGACGTGAACCGCTTGAACTACGACGAGCACGGACGCTTGCTGGGCGAGTTCTTCGACGAGGACTCGATACTCGTGGTGCTCGACGACGGCAACTTCTACATCTCTACGTTCGACGCCAACAACCACTACGAGGACAACATAAAGATCATAGAGAAGTGGGACCCTGACAAGGTGTGGACGGCTGTGCTGTTCGACGCCGACAACGGTGACTGTCTCTACCTGAAGCGCTTCCGCATGGAGGCTACAAAGCGCTGGCAGAACTACATCGGCGAGAACCCGAAGAGCAAGCTGGTGATGCTCACCGACACGCCGTTCCCGCGCTTCGAGGTGAGCCTTGCGCCCACAACAGCGCCCGACGGAACGGAGATGCAGCGCCCGCCGCTGGAGATAGACGCCGAGGAGTTCATCGCCGTGAAGGGCTTCAAGGCGAAGGGCAAGCGCGTCACTACGTTCGACGTGCTCGACGTGAAGGAACTGGAGCCTACACGCTTCCCCGAACCCGAAAAGGAGGAGGGCGAAGACGGCGAGGGCGACGATGCGGAAGACACGAACCTCGACCCCGATGCGGGCAAGAGCCAGCAGCAGGTGATAGACGAAATGACTGGTCAACTAAATCTTTTCACCGAAAATGAGGATCTTTAGTCTATTAGTCGCCATACTATGGTGTATCTCAGGGGATGCAGTTGCAGGGGGTGCAGTTGCAGGGGGTGCAGTTGTCTCAACTGCACCAACAAACAACACTCAAGGGGATGCTATCTCAGGGGGTGCAGTTGTCTCAACTGCACCTGATTACCCAGATACAGATAGGTCGGTGCAGTTGAGACAACTGCACCCCCTACAACTGCACCCCCTACAACTGCACCCCCTACAACTGCACCCCCTACAACAGCAGCCTCAGAAACAGCACCCCATAAGAGAGAACGCTCTTATGCTGGGCGTTGGCTACACCAATATTCTCGACACTTATCTCTCGCCCGAGAAATATCGCGGCACGGATGTGCGTTTCATCTCGCACACGCGCCGCGAGAACGACTCAGCCCGCTTCGTGCACCAGTTGCTGCACGAGGGCAACATCGCCTTTGCCGACAACCGCTCGGGCAACGGCGGTGAGATTGCGGGCGGATATACGTTCGGCTACTCGCTGCTGCGCAAGTGGCAAATGCCCGTGGGCAGTTGCGGCTTGCGCCTTCTTGCCGGCGGCACAGCCGAGCTGAGCGCAGGCTTTCTTTACAACACACGCGGAAGCAACAACCCTGCACAGGCGCGCTTCGCCCTGCAGCTGAAACCTACCGTTGCTGCCGACTTCGACTTCCGACTTTTCAAGCGCCAGAAGCGTCCGTTCACGCTGCACTACGAGGCGTCGACGCCGCTCTGCGGACTGATGTTCTCGCCCAACTACGGACAATCTTACTACGAGATATTCTCACGCGGCAACTACGACCACAACTGCGTGCCTACAACCGTGGCGTCTACGCCCTCGCTGCGCCAGATGCTCACGCTCGACTTCCGCGCGCTGCACACCACATGGCGCATCGGATACCTCGGCGACTGGCGTCAGGCGAACGTGAACAACCTCAAGCAGCACACGTATACGCATGCGCTGGTCATCGGCATCGTGAGACGGTTCCGCACCGTGAAGCTATAGTCGCCAATCAGGGGGTGCACTTGTCTCCGCTCGGCTTCGCCGCTTGCCAGAGCAAGAAGTGCACCAATAAAACTGATGGCAATATTAGCTCGGTTGGTGCAGCTGAGACAGCTGCACCCCCTTTAAAAAACAAAGAAGCATGAAAAGAATAATCAACATAATGTTTGCAGCGCTGCTGTTCCTCACAACGGCGTGCGTCGACGAGACGGAGTATGCCGACAATGCGCGCGGCAACTTCGAGGCTCTTTGGCGTGCCATCGACGAGCACTACTGCTTCTTCGACTACAAGCGCGAGCAGTACGGACTCGACTGGAACGAGGTGCACGAGCGCTACAGCCGACAGGTCACGAACGACATGACTGAGGCGCAGCTGTTCGAGGTGCTGGGCAACATGCTGGGCGAACTGCGCGACGGACACGTGAACATGTACTCGGCGTGGGACGTGGCGCGCAATTGGTCGTGGCACGAGGACTATCCGTCGAACGTGAGCGACACGTTGCTCTCGAAGTATCTCGGCACCGACTACCGCATCGCCGCCGGGCTGCGCTACCGCGTGCTCGACGACAACACGGGATATGTGCGCTGCACGACGTTCGCATACGCATTCGGCGAGGGCAATCTCGACAACGTGATGCTCTATCTGGCGCCGTGCAACGGACTCATCATCGACCTGCGCGACAACGGCGGTGGACTGCTCACAGCGGCTGAACAGCTGGCGGCGCGTTTCTGCAACGAGCGGCTGCTTGTGGGCTACATGCAGCACAAGACGGGCAAGGCGCACGACGCTTTCTCGAAGATGCAGGCGCAGTATCTGAAGCCGTCTAACGGCATAAGATGGCAGAAGCCGGTGGTGGTGCTCACGAACCGCGCGGTGTATAGTGCGGCTAACGAGTTCGTGAAGTACATGCGCTGCTGCCCCAACGTCACCGTCGTGGGCGACCGCACGGGCGGCGGCGCCGGAATGCCCTTCTCTACCGAGTTGCCCGTGGGCTGGAGCGTACGTTTCTCGGCGTGCCCGATGTACGACAAGCAGAAGCAACCTACCGAGTTCGGCATCGATCCCGACTACAACGTGGCGCTGAAGACGGAGGATTGGCTGCGCGGCGAGGATACAATAATTGAGTTTGCGCGCAGACTGCTGAAAGAAGCGCGATAAAGGCAAACAGTAGTAGAAACTACGAAATTGTGTTTATCCGTAGCGGAGGTCTCCGGCCTCCGCAGCACCAAGTGTTGTAGAGTAAAAAACGTAAATATTCTCAACACATTAAATTGCTTAATAAAGAAAAACGAACACGAATAGCACCAATTTCACGAATGTATAAACCTTCGATTCGTGAAATTTGTGCTATTCGTGTTCGTTTTTTATCCTATTAGCGTTTACTTCAGATCGCCAACCTTATACAGGTACTCTGCAATCTGCACGGCGTTGAGCGCAGCACCCTTGCGAATCTGGTCGCCCGAGAGCCAGAAAGTAAGACCGCAGTCGTCAGCCAGGTCCTTGCGCACGCGACCTACGAAGACGTCGTCCTTGCCTGCTGTCTCAAGCGGCATCGGATAGACGAGGTTCTGCGGGTCGTCCTTCAGCGTGCAGCCCGGAGCGGCAGCGATAGCCTTCTGAGCCTCCTCAACGCTGATGGGGCGCTCGGTCTCGATCCATACCGACTCAGAGTGAGAGCGGAGCGAGCTGACGCGCACGCACATTGCCGAGCAGCGCACGTCGCTGTGCATAATCTTGCGAGTCTCATTGAACATCTTCATCTCCTCCTTGGTATATCCGTTGTCGGTGAAGACGTCTATCTGCGGGATGACGTTGTAAGCCAGCTGGTGCGGGAACTTCTCCACCTTCACCGGCTCGTTGTTCACCAGCTCGCGATACTGCTCCTGCAGCTCTGCCATGGCAGCAGCGCCTGCGCCCGAAGCGCTCTGGTAGCTGGCGATGTGTATGCGCTTGATGTGGCTGAGATGCTCGAGCGGCTTCAGCACTACAACCATCATGATAGTGGTGCAGTTAGGGTTGGCGATGATGCCGCGCGGACGGTTCAGGGCGTCCTCGGCGTTGCACTCCGGTACAACCAATGGCACGTCGTCGCACATGCGGAAAGCCGACGAGTTGTCGATCATCACGGCGCCGTACTTGGTGATGGTCTCGGCGAACTCCTTTGAGGTGCCGCCGCCAGCCGACGTGAACGCCACGTCGATGTCCTTGAAATCGTCGTTGTGCTGCAAGAGCTTCACCTCATACTCCTTACCTTTGAAGGTGTATTTCTTTCCGGCTGAACGCTCAGAGCCAAACAACACCAGATTGTCAATGGGGAAATCTCTCTCGGCGAGGATGCGCAGGAACTCCTGTCCTACAGCGCCACTCGCACCAACAATAGCTACATTCATTTTCTCTTATATTTGTTTTTATTTGTTTTTATTTGCTTACTAATTGCCTAATCTTCGTGCAAAGTTACAACTTTTCTGTCATCTAAGGATAGTTTTTCCCCTTTTTCTGCGACATTGCGGTGCTCGGAAACGGTGCTCAGCATAATAAAAGAACAAAATCTGACTTAAAGAATATAAAATTGGAGAAACAGGATAATCAACATAAGGAAATTATGACTATCTTTGTGGCGAATAGCTTTGCGTAAGAAACTAAAAAAATTAGACATAATGACTAACGAAACGACAGAACTCAAGATTGACATGGGGCTGATAGCCAACTACGGCAACGCCGACTATATTGACGGCGATGTGGTTGTGCTCGACGGCATCGACAAGGTGCTGCAGACGGACGGCACATACCGCTTCGAGATGATTATGATGGCCTACTGCACGAAGGGACGCATGCAGTACGAATCGAACGGAGAGACCTATACATCGAAGGCGGGCGACGTGGTTATATGCCTGCCGAGCACCACGTGGGAAAACGTGCTGGTGTCGCCCGACTACGAATCTAAGATCGTGGGCATATCCTACAAGACGGCACAGACAAGCGTGCAGATGAACAGCGACTTCCTTGCGCTGATGGGCTACATATCCAAGAATCCCGTTGTACACCTCAACGAGGAGCAACAGGACATATTCATGAAATACTACGCCATCATAGCGCACAAGATAAAGAACCCGAACGGCTTCTACCACCGCGAGATAATGCACTGCCTGCTGCTAAGCACCATCTACGAGCTGTTCGCCATCATCACGCCTTACGTGGAATACACCTTCGACGGTGGCAACCTGAAGCAGGCTAACCTGCTCTTCCAGCGCTTCATAGAGTTGCTGGCGGCTAACAACGGCAAGATGCAGCCGGTGAAGAAGTACGCGCAGGAGCTGTGCATCACGCCGAAATACCTCTCGAGCATCACGAAGCAGGTGACGGGTCGCACGGCGCTGGAGTGGATTCACAGTTACACGGTGAAGGCGATTGAGAAGTATCTGCGCCGCTCCAACCTCTCTATCAAGGAAATCTCGGAGCTGCTCGGCTTCCCCAACCTCTCGTTCTTCGGCAAGTTCACGAAGAGCCACCTCGGCATGTCGCCAACGCAGTATCGCAAGGACCAGAGCATGAGGAAATAAATATCCCACAGATTGTTAAGGCACTTTCAGGGGGTGCACTTGTCTCAAGTGCACCAACCTGCATAGTTGTTGCACTTCTTGTTTGGTTGGTGCACTTCTTGTTTGGTTGGTGCACTTGAGACAAGTGCACCCCTTAAAGAGAGCGTTACCGCAAGGTGGGCACAGCGTTACAGGCGCACGGTAACGATATAACCGGGGCGCGGTAATGGCATTACATGTATGCGGTAAAGCCATTGCCGCGCCCCATTAGCACTTTAGAACTTCAGTTTCACACTCGCACCAGCCATAACCCAGATGCCAGGCTGCCTGACGTTGCCCAGGTCGTAGTAATGGTGGTTGGTGATGTTGTCGGCCTTTACATATATATTGTATGTAGGCGCAGTCCACTGCAGACGCACATCCACCTTCGTATACGGATGATACCCGTTCATGCGCTCCTGCCAACGCAGCGCCCACGACGCCGTGAGCTGTCGCCAGATGCGATGGTCAACCTGTAGCGTAGCCTTGTGGCGCAGATACTCCAGCGCGTAGAGCGAACCGTAGACGTCGCCGTCAGTAGAATGCTTCTGATGGATGAACGCATAGCCCGCCTTTATGCGCGTGATGAAGAACTCAGGCAGCAGTTCCTGCAGATGCAGCGCAGCATCTACGGAGTAGCCCATATTGTCGAGCTTGCCGATGTTCATCGCCTGATACTTCTTGCTCTCAGCCGTAGGATACACCCAGTCGATGATGTCCGTACCCTTCGAGTAGAACCCACTCAGCAGCGCCTCGAAGCCGTGCGTGCGGTAGCGTGCGCCCACCTTGAACGCCTCGTTCTTCTCCGGACGCAGCGCAATGTCGCCCTGCTGCACAGCATTGTTCGTATACAGGTCGGTGTACGTAGGCACGCGCAGCGCGCGGTTCCACGAAGCATACACCTTCCATTCGTCGTTCGGGCGGTAGCTCACGTCCACACCCGGGTAGAGACGGAACTTGCCGTCGAGCGCCGTGTTGCGGTTGGCGAGCAAGCCAGCCGAGAGCGTGAAGCCGCCCACGATGACGTTATGCTCGAGGAAGAGACTCGTATTGGTGCGCTCACCGAGGCGGTTGTACTTGCGGTCGGTGCCGCTGATAGACACCCATTTGTCCTCCGGCTGCACATCGCCGTACGCCGTACTCAGGATATGCTCGCGGCGCACGTCGACGCCAGCCGCCGTCTTGCCGAGCAGCCACGTAGCATGAGCGTTGAGCGAACCGCCGTAGGTGTCGAGACGGTGATAGTTCTCGCCGGCAGCAGCGCCCTCCTTGCCCTTTATGAGCTGGTAGTGGTCTACATCCTTATGCCAGTAGACCATTGGTGTGAGCACGAAACGGTCGTCAGCCCACGGCTTAATCTCCGCCTGTGCCGACGCCAGAAAACGTCGTGTAGCCTCAAACTGATTGTTGTACTTCGCACTGTAGAACGTAGACGCACCGAAGTCCTGCGACGAGAATCCGCCCTGCCACTGCAGGTCTACGTAGCGCGACTCCCAACGGCCCATGTAGTAGGCACGACGGCGGCGGAAGTCGCTGTTCTCCGTGCCTCCGTCGCTCTGCGTGTAACCTCCGCTCAGCTTCTGGCGCACCGCACCCGTAGCAAGGTTCACGCTCGCGTCGCCGCCGAACGTGCCGAACGATCCGCCCTCGGCAGCCACCGACACATTGCTCTCGGCATCCTGGCGCGTAACGATGTTGATGGCGCCGCTGAACGCCGACGAACCGAACACACGTGCCGAAGCACCCTCGAGAACCTCGATGCGCTCAATGTCGGAAAGCGAAACAGGAAAATCGGCAGCGTTGTGACCCGTCTGTGCACTCGAAATATTCATGCCATTCAATAGAATGGTAATCTGGTCGAACGTGCCGCCGTTGATGGAGATGTCCGTCTGTACACCAAAGCCCCCGCGCTGACGGACATCCACGCCCGGGACTAACTTCAAAATGTCGTTGACACTCGCTGCCTCCGCACGCTGAATGTCGTCGCGCGAAATGACAGCCACAATCTTTGCCGACTGCAATGCAGTGAGCGGAGCACGCGAACCCGTTACGAGCACCTCGTCGAGCTTCACCTCCTCGCGGCTCAGCGAGTCGAGAGCCAGAGCCGACGCTACCGGCTTGGTGCTGATGCCCTCTGCCTTGGCGTTGGTGAGCGTAGCCACACTGAGCGTGCAGATGAGCACCTCGCGACCCAAGCAGCTGAAAAGAGCATAGCTGCGGTGCGTGAAGTGCTTGAAATGCAAGGCTCCAGGGCGTGCGTTGAAATTGTTTTTGAACATAAAAAATATAAATTGTTAATGATGATAGGGGTGTTTTGAGCGTGCAAAGTTAATACAAATCTAAGACTGCACAAAAAAACAAGCCTATTAATTTCCCTACAGCTCGCCAGTAGCGGAGGTCTCCCGGCCTCCGCAGCGCCAAGACCACAGCTCGCCAGTAGCGGAGGTCTCTGGCCTCCGCAGCACCAAGGACCGGCTGGCAGATGGCTGGCAGATGCCTCCGTTCCATACAGTATCTTCCAGCCTTTACCGCCCTCATACTGTGACAGTTACGGCGATGCTGGCAGATATGGTAGCTTTTTTCACAAAACATTTTTTATATTAAATCGCAAACGATTCAAATCGTAGGAGGCTACGGCATTAGCTTTCCATCGCTATTCTATAGTTTTGGCACACCAACCTCCTACACTCCGATAGGGATAAAAAAACAAACTGCGGTTAGAATTAGCCTCACGGATCATTCTAATCGCAGTATGAAAAGAGTTATGCAAATAATATAAAAAGTACCATTTTTATGAGTGCCGGCGCAGCTTATGGACGCTTGCGCACTGCACGTACGTTGAGCAACGTTGTACGCTTTTCGAGAGATGCACCAGAATTAAGTATATACTTATACGCATTCTCATCATCCTCAGAAATGTCAGAAGCTGTAGAAGTCCAATAATTACCCTGCAACGGATATTCGTTATCTACAATTGCTGTGATTTCCTCCTTGGCTGGCAGATACCATACTAAGTTTTCACTCTTAAGTATCGGGCGTTCTATCGTTTCACCTGCTGAAGTCTGAACTTCCTTATTGAACTTATTCTTCATAACAGCTGCTCTTACTGCAAACTCAGTAGGATTAAGCGGGAATGTCTGATTAGTCGTACCGCCCCAATTTTCGAGTCGCTTTATAAGTGCACTTACGTCACTGATACCATTGAAGTTATACAGTTCAGACGAGTTCTTTTTACCATCAGTCGGACTCTTTGCCACATTAGGCGACGGAATCTTATTAAAGTCAATTGTAACTCTAAATGATGTCGACCAAGAATCTCTGTCTACAGTAATATACTTTCCATAGTCGTTAAACCACGTTAGGACTATCTCTACCCACCATTTCTTTAATATCCAACCAGGAACGGTGTAGACCATCTTCATATTATCGCCCCACAGGAAGCCCCATTGGTATTTTTTACCCTCAATGCGTTCGCAACCCAAGCCATCGGCATTCCAACTCGGACACAACTGTCTGATTGTGAATTTGGCTGGTGTAGCTGAGGGGAATCCCTTAGGACTCAACTCGAGTACAACATCTCGCTCTGCATTAGTGACATTTTCTTCAAGGAAAGCATATACAGTTATGTCACCGCTCTCAGTACCTTCAATGGTTTGTGTACCACGATCTTCCTCAATCCAATAGCCAACTTCCTCTAACTCGGTGAGATTTTTACGTAAGGTCACCTTTGGCGATGTTGACTTCAATTTCCAACCACCGGTCAAACCTGGGTCTACCTTTATCTTGATAGGATAGATCACATAGTGAGCATCCTGCACCTGCGGTTCTGATGTGAACTCAAGTTCATACTCCGGAGTGATAGAGAGGCGATAGGTGACGGTCTTGCCCATCGGCCATTCGGCGCCGTTAAGCGAAGCTGTGAGCAGGCGGTCGCGGCCGGAGATGTTGTCGTGGAACATCACTTCGAGCTTGCTGTCTGCACCCAATGTCTGCGGCAGAAGCATGAATGTAGCGTCATCGGCGTTGAGCTTAGTGCCTTCGGCTGTGGTGCTGCCTGTAGCCATGTCGGGCGAAACGGTGTAGCTGGTCGTTGCGTCGTTGAGTGTCCATGCGGATCTCAGCATGTCGTACGTTCCAGAGTTGCGCACGTTGGTAACGGTTACGCTCTTTATCGTGCCGGGCGCCATCGTTGCGCCGGTCTTCACGACAACGGCTGTGCAGAGATGCTTGAACTGCAGCGATACCGGAGCGCATACTCCGCCCGCAGGACTTGCGTTGTAGCCGGTGGCAGCCGCTACGAGGTCGCGCTGCTTTGAGAGTTCTGCCGGAACGGTGTACTTTATAGTTGTCTTGTTTACGTCTTCTGAAGGCTTGACCGGCGATTCGTCAAGCTCTGCATCTATAGGAGCCCATGCAAGGAAGCGGAGCGATCCGTTGTCGGGCCAGTAGTATATCGACGAAGAGGGTTGCCAAACAACGCCCTGCTTGGTGGCTACCTCGTTCATGTAGTATCGTGGAGCAATGTTACCGTCAGACTTCTTCAACTGCGCTACGACGTTGAACTGGTCGTACATCGTGGTCTGCATGGAAGCACGTGTAGCATGCTTGGCAGCGGCTTTGCCTATTCCGTCGCTTACGACAGCACGCACGCAGAGGGTGTCGCTCGATTCTGATGAGCGTAGCACATAACGGTCGGTGGTTATCGCTTCGTTTGCGGCTGCGGCGCGTGTGCCGTTGCCAGAATCAGAAATACCGAAGCAGATATTGTCTGTTGTGCTGTAATCAGTGTGTTCGTACGGCACATCGCTGCTGCATGAAAAGAGTGTCACCGACAGGAGCACAGCAGCCATGCCTGCTGTCATGTTTAATATATTTATTCCTTTCATATTCGTTCGTATTAAATGGGTTAATTGGTTTTAAGAGAAAAGAGCGGGTGTAAGGAGGAACTGTGCGTTCCCCCTACACCTGATGTTTTAGATGTTCACAGATGTATCTTTTCGACGCATCGTGTGTTAGTTGTTTCCTACTATTACATGTTCATGTCGATTGCGTCGCCCCAAGCGTCCCATCCGTTCACGTCAGCTGTGAATACGATCGGGCAGAGTGCGCCGTCAGGATTGATGTTCTGTGATGTGAACTCAGCCTTGAACTGGTAGCTCTTGCCAGACTCCATCTGCATCTTTGTGAGGTTAACAGTGTGGGTGTAGGTGTCAACAACGCCGTTGTGTGCACGCTCCAATTTGAATGTTACATTGTAAGCCTTGTCTGCCGGAATCATGTACTTGTGACCTGTTGTGCAAGTTGCGCTCTGAGCGAATGCTGTTTCTGGAGCGTCGTTGAACAGAAGGGCTGCGTCGCCTGAAGGTTCCCATACCAACTTACCTGCGTTAGCATCAATGAGCTGTACAGTACCCTCTGTGCAAGCGTTTGTGATCTTTACGTCCTTTACGGTGAGCAAAGAGCCGTCGTCCATACCGTTCACGAAGTTGAAACGAACGCGTGAAAGCATGTGGTTGAATGTCAGGTCGACAGCAGCCGGACATGCATTGCCTTCCCATGTCACGAGACCCTTGTCTTTGGCAGCCCAGAGAAGGTCTGTATCGCCTCTACCGTTGTTGAACTGAACCTTGCCGTAGTCCTGGTAGTTGGCAGGAGCTTCTACCATATCGAATGCATCAGCCGGAGCCACAGCTACGAAGCTGTACTGATAGCCTTTCTCCCAGTAAACCGGTACGCCATAAGACCATGCGCCGCCAGCCTTGGTAACCTGTGTGCCAACGAACGGCTTGCCGATCTGGTTGTCCTTCTTCATGATACCCCAAACCTGGAAGTCGGTGAGGTTAGCGGTGGTCAAGTCTGTCGCACGTGTGCTGTTATTTACAAAGCTCTTGAACTGAATGCCGTTCTGATTCTTAGCTACCTCTACAGTCTCGTCGTTGCTACATGAAGCAAACAACATACCTATTGCTGCCAAACCGATTAAAAATAGATTCTTCTTCATAATGATGTAGTTTAAATTAGTAAATAAAGTTATATGAAAAGTTTAGTTGTAAACCGTGTACAGTTTCTACTTGAGTTGCGTAGCGCTACTTGAGCGGCATGTCTACGTCCTCGAACTCGCCCCATCCGTCTACGTTTACGTCGAAGCCCGATCCGCCGTGCTTGCCGTCCTCGTCAGAGATCTCGATGCCCTTCACTACGATTACGCCGCCTTGCGGTTGCTTTGCAATCTGGTCGCTCACGTCGAAGTAGAAGTTCTTTATGATGCCGTTCTTCAGTCGCACCTCGAGGTTGAGCGCGTGGCTGCGCGGTGCTCGTGTAGATGTGTAGTAGCCGTTAGGATAGTCGGGCACTCCGAACGATGTAACTATAGCCTGTGCTCCCCATTGCTGCAGCGTGCAGTCGTAAAGCAGCGTTGCTGCCTCGGCTGATGTCCTGCCGCTGTTGAGGTATACGGCTGACGCCATTCCGGAGAGTGCTCCGCGCACCAGTCCTACGTATTGCAGACCCTTGCTGAACTCGTAGCGAACGAGATACTTGAACACGAGTGGATGCATCGTGACCGGCATCACCGTCTCCTCCACCGTGCGCTCCGATGTGTACTCCTCGTTGAAGTTGCCGTAGAGCATGTCGGGCATTGCCACCGTAGGCTCCTTGGCGTCGGTCTGTTTCTGGAACGGATTGCCGAGGAACGAAGCTCGTGTGCGTGTTCGGGTTGTAGCCTTTGCTGCTGCGTACGAGTACATGTCGTCGAACACGATATACTCGGTGTCGTTGTTGTAGAACAGCAGCTGGTGCTTGCCCGGTCGGAGACCTACTACGTCGCCCTGAGCCGGCATATTGATCATGTCGCTCGGTCCGAGAGCCGGGAAGTCGTGCATTCGGAGACCGGCGGGTATGAGCGGTCTGAGGTCGTCGTATTGCATACCGTAGGTGTCGACCCATGCAGAGAAGTTCTTCCAGTCGGTGCTTCCGTCGCTGCGTATCTCCCACTCCTGCTGATATGTTGCCTCTACACGGAACTTGTACTTAGGAGAATGAGAGTCGTGGTCGAAACACAAATCCTTGTGCTCGCAAGATGACAATGCTGTCATGGCAACCAGAGCAAACGCCGTTGCGATTCTCGTAACATTGCGTTTAAATATGACCTTAATCATTTGTCGCCTCCTTTCTTCTTATTGTTGTAGTTTCCATGTCCCAAGAGCCATACGAGCGACACCTCAGCCTTTGTAGGGCCTATCCAGTGGCGGTTCTTCGTGGCTTTCCACACGTAGTGTCCGTCCAGCGGCTCGTACTCGTAGTAGCGTCCGCCCATGTATCCTGCCACAACACTGAAGTCGATGTTCAGGCGCTTTGCTATCGGCAGCGAGTAGCCGTATTCGGCTCCTACTGCGTAGCTTGTGCGGTCCAAAAGTGTTCCGCCGGGTATGCCTGCCATGTATCCCTTTCCGCCGAGCTCAAAGTCGTAGGTGAACGCCTGTGCGTTGATGCCGAGGTGGTGTCCCTGCAACGGCTTCACCTTCGATGCCTTGCCGAACCACTTGCGCAGCGAGATGCCTCCGCCGTAGATGCGCCAGTAGTTGTGGTGATGGTTGTTGTTCCACCATGCGTACATCCAGTCGGCAGCTATCGACCAGCGCTTTCCGAGCGAGAACTCCATGCCTATGTTCGGTACGCCGAGCGCGTCGTAGAGCATATTGGTCTTGATGGCGAGGTATGCGTTTCGGCGCTCAGGCTCAGGTGCGGGCTCCTCTACTTGCGGCTCCTGTGTTACGGGCTCTTCCGGAACAATCACTTCTGCCTTTTGGTTGTCTACCACGGTTGGCTTCTGCTCGATGTAGACAGATATGAGGCTGGCGTTGCGCACTGCGGGGAAGAACTCACGCAGCATGTAGTTCCATGTGCGTCCATAGTTGAGGTCCATGAGGCGCTTCTTGCGGCTGTCTACCAGTACTCCCTTCGAGTTGTATGTGAACTCATCGGTCTCGCGTATCTGGTGCAGCACCTCGTCTCTGTACGGCATGTCCGACTTCTCTACGAAGTAAGCCAGCTTCTGCCACATCTCCGAGCACTCGCACTTCGACACTATTGCGTCGGGCAGCTGCACTCGCTCGCGAACGTAGCGCTCCATGTTGGCGCAGCGTCTTTCGGTGAGACGCTGGTTGAGAAGAGGTCCACCTTCGGGCGATGCCGAGCCGCAGAATTTCACACTGGTCAGCTCCAAGGTGCTGTCTTTCTGCACGTCAGTAAGGAACTTGACTATTTCCGCGAGACTTGCTGCGTTATCACCGAAGTTAGGATTGAGCACGCTTGATGCCACCGGGAATCTTACGCAGACTTCCTTTGTATATGTCTGGGCTGACATATCGTTGCCGCAGAACAGTATTAATAGTGCAAATACAAGTCGTTTCATAAGCAACTCCTTTTTTGTTGTTTAGTTTATATATGTTGGAATGTCTATCGGTTGGTTTGGAAAGACTACTCCTTTTTAGTTATTCAGTTTGTAAGGTTTTGCTCGGTTGGTGCACCGCTTGCTCGGTTGGTGCACTTGAGACAAGTGCACCCCCTTACCCTGAGTAGGCGGTTTCGAGAGAAGAAGCTGTTTCTCCTTCGGTTTCGAGAGGATACAATTTCTCCGTCGTGTGCCAGTAACTCCTTTTGGGGTTTGGTTTTTGATTTTGGGTTTTGTGTGGAAGGCTATCTGTAGCGAAAGCCGCTCCGATTTCGTTTTTGTATTTTCGTCAGTTTGCGTCGTTGATTGCGTCAGTTTGAAATTTATCGTTTTCGTCAGTTTGCATCGTCTTGGTTTCTCTTTTCGTCTGTTTGCGTCGTCGTCTTGTCTGTGTCGTCAGTTTGCTTCAATAGCAAATGCTGTTTGTATCTGTGTTAAACCTCTTCTTTTGAGAAGAATTAGTTTTTCAATTGCGAATTTAGGAAATGTTTTTATAACTTCCAAACATTTCTCAAGAAAACTTTACGTTTTTAACGTTATTCAACACATTTCATAATTAAACACAAAATACGTTATAAGTAAAAAAACGCATAAAAACTAACACTTTGACCTGCATTATGTAATCAAAACCTGTCATTTTACTTTCACGCACTATTTTCTGCTTTTATTACATACCGCTTAGTGTCAATATGTCAAAAAAAAATAGACTACAATTTGTAAGCAGCATACACTATGTAGTTTCCGTCGCCATGCAACGTGACGCACTCGCCAAGCGCCTCGTTGAGCGTACCCTGCCAGAGTGCGGAGAAGGCGTAGGGCTGCCAGCGCAGTCCGTCGCCGTCGATCTGCGTGCATGAGAGATTGAAGATGCTTATCTGCTGTCCGGCGAAAGTTCTTATTGCGGTTTCGCCCGTAGCCGGGATGAACACGCCGTAGTCGGTGAGCATCAGGGCGTCTACATGCAGCTCGCGGCGGTAGAAGTCGAGCAGCGAGATGTTGCCCAGCGTATGGTCCTCGCGCTTGCCCGTTGCTCCGACGTAGGCAATGTGGCGGCAACCGCGCTCCGTGCAGAACCGCGTAGCCTTCGTAAGGTCGTTGTAGTCCTGCTCCTCCACCTTATATATAATGTCCGTATGCTCCGCACGAAACTCCGCCGACATCGAGTCGCAGTCGCCCACTATAGCCGTCGGCTTGTAGCCACGGCGTACGAGTTCATCGCCAGCCGAATCGCATGCCACAAGCATCAGTGCACGCTCCATCACGGCAAGCGGAACATGGTGCGTAGGGAAGTCGCCGCCGGCTACTATCACGGCGTCGAAGGCATCGGGCTGCAGCGACGCAAGAAATTCTGTGTTGTCCGAAGTGGCAGTCGCCGAATCAGAAGTAGCCTTTATTGTGTCTGAAGGATTGTCCATAATTATCGTGTATTTCCCAGCCGACGTTATCTGCCGGCTGAACATGTATGTTTCGACGGACAAAAGTACGAAATAAATGTGAATTTGTTATGGATACGCTTGTGCCTCTTTACATTTTTCTTTAAATTTGCGACAGACAATCAAACTATTAACCCGCTATGGCTGAAGATAACGATTCTGCCAACAAAGACAAACCCGCTATGGCTGAAGACCCGAACACTCTACACGTACTGAATCAGCAGCGCAACTGGGACACGCTCTACTTCTACCAGAAGTCGGATGTGGTGTATCAGCTGGCGTTCGCTTTCTGCGACCGCTTCATTCATTTATACAAAGACCGAACGCGCGACCAGGTGATTCAGGCGGCACGCTCCTGCAAGCAGAACATCGTCGAGGGTTTGGCTGACGGTGTGGCATCGACGGAGATGCAGCTGAAGCTGCTCAACGTGGCACGCGCCTCGCTGAAGGAGTTGCGCGAAGACTTCGAGGACTATATCAAGTCGCGCCACCTGCAGTTCTACGTTGCCGGCGACCAGCGCTACACCGATATGCTCGACTACTGCCGCCACCACAACCGCCTGCCCGACTACGCTCCGTTCTTCCAGCAGTGGAGCGACGAACAGATGTGCAACTACGCCATCACGCTATGCCATTTCATCGACAAGATGATGATGTCGTTTCTGAAGAAGCTTGAGCAGGAGTTCATCACCGAGGGTGACATCAAGGAGCGCATGCACCGCGCCCGCACCGCCTACCGACAGCAGCAGGACGCACGCCTGAAGCAGCTGGAGGAGGAGCTGCCACGCCTGAAGCAGGCTCTTGCCGAAGCGCAGGCGGAGGCTGCGAAATGGAAGGCAGCCTTCGAGGATATAAAGCAAAGAGCGCTGAAGGCGTATTATAGGCAGGAGGCAGAGATAAAAGAGCTGAAGGAAAAGCTCAAAGGAATAGGAGGTTAGACCTTCTAGGGGAGCTAGGGGCTCTAGGCTTTCTAGGCTTTCTAGAACCCTAGCCAACCCAGTCCCCCTAACCAACCTAGAACCCTAGCCAGCCCAGCCCCCTAAAACCAAAAAGATGCCCTAGGTTTCCCTAGAGCATCCAGATGAGTTATGCCTTTTTCGCAAGGCCCTTCCACTTTATGTATCCCATGACCGCTATCACGACATACAGGCCGTACAACCCAGCCTTGAACGGTATGCCTTTCACCACATACAGATAGCAGCAGACCACGTCTACGGCTATCCAGAACAGCCACTGCTCTACGTACTTGCGCGCCAAAGCCCACAAGCCGACAAAGCTAAGAGCGTTGGTGAACGCATCGAGCAAGGGCACGGTGCTGTTGGTGTAAGCCACGAGAACGTAATAGGTAGCAGCCCATGCGAGAAGGAAGAAGCCGAGCGTGCGCAGGATAAGGCGGCGTGGGAAGAACGTTATCGGAAGCTCTTCGGAAGAACCGCCTGCAGCATCTACTGCTTTATCTGAGCCTGCAGCATCTACTGTTTTATCTGAGCCTGCAACATCTACTGCTTTATCTGAGCCATCGGCGTCAAGAGCTTTATCTGAGCCAATTGCCCCCGAAGCCTTGCGCTTCAGCATTCGCTTCCATTTCGCCCCGAACTTCCACACGGCGTAGCCGTATATCGCAGCCAGCGTGTAGTAGACAGCCATGCCAGCGTCGCCGTAGAGTCCGTGGCTCCAGTAGAGGTAGATGTCCATGGCTGGCATCACGATGCCCACTACCCAAAGCGCTATGCTCGCACGATATTCGAGGACGAGATAGATTAGCCCGAGTATTGTCGTTACAATGTCAAGCCAATGAGTGGAGAGAAATTCAGTCATAACAATTAAAAACAGCCCCTCCCGACCTCCCCATCGGGGAGGAGAGAGAGGATTGAATTATCAATTACAAAAATGTATCACTTTGCCCTGCAACCTTTTAAAAAAGAAACAAAGCATGTATCACTCTGCCATGCAACCTTTTAAAAAAAAGAAACAAAGCATGTATCACTCTGCCATGCAACCTTTTAAAAAAAAGAAACAAAGCATGTATCACTCTGCCATGCAACCTTTTTAAAAAAGAGACAAAGCATATATAACTCTGCCCTGCGCCCCCTCCCCGACGGGGAGGGATGGGGAGGGGCCTTTTTTTAGAACTTCAGCGTTACGGTTCCGAGGCAGTTGAAACCAGCCATCGGGATGTAAGCCACGGTAGAGTTGCGCTTGTTGTTGTTATACCAGTCGTAGTAGACGTAGCCAGACGCAGCGTAGTGGCGGTCGAAGATATTGTTGAAGTCGGCGCCAAGCACCACCTGCTTCAAGCCGAGCACACGCTTAGCGAAGTTGAACGTGTACGAAGCGTTGACGTTGGTCTGCGAGTAGCAAGGCAGCGAGCGCTCAGAACTCTCGGTGTTGTCGAGATACTGCTTGCTGACGAAGTTGGTGTGCCATGTAGCGCGGAAACCTGCGAAGTGAACGTCGACGAAGCCGTTGAGGATAGCCGACGGCGAGAATGCTATGGTAGAGCTCTTGTATGTGTTCCATACAGCAGGACCGTCCCAGCTTTCCACACACTCCTTGAAGTTCTTCAGACGGTTGCGGCTCAGAGCGGCGTTGCCCTCAAGAGAGAGCCAAGACAGCGGGCTCCAGCCTGCAGACACCTCAGCACCGAGACGGTAAGAGTCCTTGATGTTGCGTGTCAGCGACTCGCCGATGTCGCTCTTCTCACCGGTCATTACGAACTGGTTGACGTACTTCATGTAGTAGAAGTTGACACCTGCGAACCAGTTCTCGCCCTGATACTGATAGCCCCACTCCAAGTCGAGCAGACGCTCCGGCGACGGATTGCCGTAGCCGATGTTGTCGGTGAAGTTGTTGCGCTCGGGCTCGCGGTTGGCGTAAGCGATAGAAGCGTAAGCCTTGTGTCCGTTGGCGTCGTAGCTGATGCCAGCCTTCGGGTTCACGAAGAAGTAATTCTCGTTGATGTCGATGCTCTGGTTCTTGTAGTTGCCGTCGGCGCCCTGCTCGAAGTGGTCGTTGAGTCCGTCGGTGTTATAGTTGACGTAGCGCATCTGCATGTCGAGGAACCAGTTCCAGCCGTTGCCGAACTTGCGGTTAGCCTTGAAGAACCAGCTCCAGTCGTTCTTGTTGGCGTCCGAGTCGTAGTACTTGTATCTGCCGTCGGTGAAGTATTTCTTCTCAAGAGCCTCGTCAGCGATGTACGTCACCTTGCCCCAGTGGTTGCAACGGAAGAGCTGCATGCTGAAGCCGCCCATTACGTCCCACAGAGCGTCCTTGTAGTTGACGTTGTAGAGAGCGCCGTAGTTGTTCTGCGTAAGGCCCTTCTTGCGTATAGCGTCCGACTTTACGGGCTTCAGCTCGCCATTCTTCTCGTACATCTCGTTGATGCCGAACTTAGAAGCCAGCTTTGTGTCCTTCTTGAACTCGGTGTAGTAGCCGTAGCCGTATGTGTAGTGAGCCGTTACGGAGTGGCTCCAGCGCATGTCGGCAGGCTGCCATGTGAAGTTAAGGATGTTGTGGCTCTGCTCGAAGTTGTCGGTAGTCTGCTTCCAGTACGATCCGTCGCGCATCTTGTAGCGTTCAGTGGTGAGCGGCTTTGTAGGATCGGCAGCCCAGTTGTCGTCCATCGGTATTACAAGTTCCTCGTAGAGCGAGTTGAACTTGCCCAGTCCGTGCTTCCACATATCCTTATAGCTGTTGATGCCCCACGCCTTGAGGTCGGTATCGCCGTCGTAGTTGCACGCCGCAACGCCGTTCCACGCCTGACCCGTGTGCTCAAAGTTGCCGATGTTCTTATACGACACCTTGAAGCGGTCGCCGAGCCAAGTCAGTCCGCCGTAGTAAGAGCCAGAGCGTCCGCCTGTGCCGTGGATATATCCATCGGTGTTGGTCTCGTGATAAGCGCCGTCGATGATGAAGTGGTCGGCAAGCAGACCTGTAGAGAAGTTGCCTCCGACGCGATAGGTGTTGAACGAACCGTAAGAACCCGTCACCTCTACGGTAGGCTTAAGCGACGGAGCGGCTGTAGCGAGCGACACCGAACCGCCGAAGGCTCCGTCGCCGTTGGTAGACGCGCCCACGCCACGCTGTATCTGCGCGCTGCCCATAAGAGCTGCGTAGCTGTTCATGTTAGCCCAGAACACGCACTGGTCTTCGGGCGAATTGAGAGGCACACCGTCTACCGTGACGTTGATGCGGCTGTCGGCAGCGCCACGCATACGCATATAGACAGTGCCGGTGCCCACGCCGTTCTCGCTCCATACGAGCACACCCGGTGTGCGGGCGAAGAGCATAGGCAGCTCCTTGCCTGAAGAGGCAAAGCGCTCGAGCTCGGTCTTCTTGATATTCTCTACTGCAAATGGTGAACTCTTCGGGGCTCTCACAGCCTTCACTACCACCTCGTTGAGGTTGTTCACACGGGTAGTGTCGAGCTTGGTCTGCTCGCCGGCGGCTTGCGAAGGACAAGCACACGCTGCAGCCAAGGCTACTCCAATGAATTTCTTCATGTTATTTTCTATTAATGTTGTTATTCCTGAATTTTGAACCGATGCAAAGTTAACTATTTTTTGCATATCCAAACAATCCGTTTATATAATAAACCCTAAAAAATGGGCGCAGCAGTCGAAATATGAAAAATTTGTAGTAAGTTTGCATGTAATAAAGACCAGTCTGCAGCGACTGACGTGTCTTTACCAGTAATACATTATATATAATAAAGGACAAATGGGGCGTTTGAAACTCATTCTGGCTCTAATAAGCCACTATAAATATGCCATCACTATAATCATCGGTATTCTTACCGTAGGTTTCGTCGACGAGAACAGCTTTCTTCACCGCTTCCAGCTCGAAATGCAGATAAACGACCTGGAGGAGGAGATAGACAAGTACAACGCGCAGAACGAAAGCGACCTGAAAAAGCTTAAGGATATGCGAAAAGGTACGCAGGAGTTCCAGAAGATCGCTCGCGAACGCTACTTCATGAAAGCCGACGACGAGGATATCTATGTGCTCAGCGACGACCCCAAGCCCGAACAAGCTAAAGAAGAACAATAATGAAACAACTAAATACACTACAAAGCGCGCTCTTCCTCACGGGAGGCATACTGATGGTTATCGGAGCAGGATGCTTCGTGTTCATGTTCGCACAGCAGATTGTCTGCTGGATATACCTGCTGGGCGCACTGCTCTTCGCAGCAATGCAGGTGAACCAGGCGTACGAAGGACAGAACCCCACCATCAAGCGACTGAAGAAGATAATGACCTTCGCCGACATTTTCTTCGTGCTGGCAGGTCTGCTCATGGTAGACAGCGCAAACATGTGGCTCAGAGACTCGTTCTCCGACCCCGTAACATATTTCAACCTCATTTACAACAAGTGGGTGATGCTGCTGCTCGCAGCCGCCATCCTCGAGATGTACTCTATGCACCGCATCGCGTCGGAGCTGAAGAAGGAGGAAGCGAAGGAAGACGCCGAAGAGAAGCAGGAAGAGGCTTCCGCTACAGACAAAGAATAAAAGAAGACAACAAGAAACCAACAATTTTTTTTTAAACCAAAGATGATGAAGAAGCTACTCTACGCTTTACTCGGTATAATAACACTGGCATCGTGCTCCAGCTCGTACAACATCCAGGGATCGTCGAACGTGTCTACGCTCGACGGACGCATGCTCTACCTGAAGGTGCTTAGCAACAACGACTTCAAGAAGATCGACTCGTGCGACGTGGTACACGGCCAGTTCCAGTTCTGCGGAACGTTCGACACAGTGCGTCTCGCCAATATCTTCATGGACGACGAGAGCATACTGCCGCTCGTGATAGAAAGTGGCGACATCACCATCAAGCTCGACAACACTCAGCAGATCGTTAGCGGCACTCCGCTCAACGACGAGCTGTTCAAGTTCTTCAACAAGTACAACCAACTGAAGAACCAGGAGGCAGAACTGCTGCACACGCACGACCGCGCCATCATGGACGGAAGCGACATGGACGCCGTGACACGCAAACTCAACGACGAGGCAATGCGACTCACCGCCGAAGAGGACAAGCTCGTCACAACGTTCGTCACCGATAACTTCGACAACGTGCTCGGACCGGGCGTGTTCTTCATGATGACTATCGGCTACCGCTACCCCGAACTCACACCGTGGATAGAGGACATCATGAGCAAGGCTACAGACAAGTTCAAGAACGACCCGTACGTGAAGGACTTCTATCAGAAGGCGCTGGAGAACCAGGCTATCATGAACGGCATGAAGGACATGAACACAGCGCCTGCCGGCGCAGCGCCCGCACAGCCGATGCCCGACGGACCGACGCCTAACCAACTGGCGCAGCCTGCTGCTGCCGAGTAACAGCGCTAAACACGATAAATAACTATCATCCAAGAAATATGAAGACATTAGTATTTGGTGGTAAGCTGGTCAACGAGGGAGCTACTCGCGTAGCATCCGTCGTTGTCGACGGCGACACCATTACAGACATTATAGAAGGTACAGAAACACCTCGTGGCGACTACGACAATATCGTGGATGCCACGGGGTGTTTTATTATGCCTGGAGTTATCGACTGCCACGTCCACTTCCGCGACCCCGGCCTTACAGAGAAGGCGGACATGGAGACAGAGAGCCGCGCTGCGGCTTACGGCGGAGTGACAACCTACTTCGACATGCCGAACACAAAGCCGCAGACCACGACACTCGAAGCGCTCGACGCAAAGATGAACGACGCCCGAAGCAAGTCGCACGTCAACTACGGCTTCTTCATCGGAGCCACCAACGACAACATCGACTGCGTGACTGCCATCGACCCGCACCTCGTGCCCGGCATCAAGCTGTTCATGGGTTCGTCTACGGGCAATATGCTCGTAGACCGTCAGGATGTGCTGCACGAGCTGTTCGAGAAGGCGAAACTGCCTATCATGGCTCACTGCGAGGACACCGACATCATCAACCGCAACATGAAGCGCGCGCAGGAGCTGTACGGCGACGACCCTGCCGTAGAACATCATCCGGAGATTCGCTCGGAGGAAGCCTGCTACGAGTCGACAAAGCGCGCCGTAGCCCTGGCAGAAGAAACAGGCGCCCGTCTGCATGTGGCTCACATGACCACGGAGCGCGAGCTGCAGCTGTTCGGCACTTCGCCACGCATCACGGCTGAAGCTGTGATAGCCCACCTCGTGTTCACACAGGACGACTATGCGCGTCTCGGAACACGCATCAAGTGCAATCCTGCTATCAAGACTGCGACCGACCGCGACGCTCTACGCCACGCTCTCACCGACGGACGCATAACGACCATCGGCACCGACCATGCGCCACATCTGCTTAAGGACAAGGAGGGCGGCTGCGCACGCGCCGCTTCGGGTATGCCTATGGTGCAGTTCTCGCTCGTAACGATGCTCGAACTCGTAGACAATGGCATGCTCAGCATGGAGCGTCTCGTGGAGCTAATGGCGCACAACCCCGCAAAGCTCTTCGAGGTATCGAAGCGAGGCTTTGTGCGTAAGGGCTACAAGGCAGACCTCGTGATTGTAAGACACGACGCTCCGTGGACCGTTACTAAGGAGACTATACAGAGCAAGTGCGGATGGAGCCCGATGGAGGGTCACACCTACCAGTGGCAGGTGCGCACTACGATGTGCAACGGACACATTATATATAATAACTGGGCATTCGACTCGGCGAGTCGCGGTGAGGCTGTGCGCTTCAGAGAGTAGGCTCAAGCAGGGTTTATACAAATAGAAAAACAATTCAGGTAACTAACGATGTTGAAATACACCGACTACGACATCTCTACGCTGCGCCCGTACATCAACTGGATATACTTCTTCTTCGCCTGGGGACTGTCGGGCAAGCCGCAGGAGGCGAAGGACAAGATGCGGGCGGAGGCAGAACAGATGCTCGACCGCTTGGAGAAGCGATACATGACGCACGCTGCTTTCGGGTTGTTCGACGCCAACAGCGACGGCGACGATATCCTTATCGGCGATGTGCGCATGCCTATGCTGCGCCAACAGCATCCTACTCGGGAGGGCGAACCGAACCTTTCGCTCGCCGACTTCATACGTCCGCTGTCTTCGGGCGTGAAAGACCACATCGGCGTGTTCGCCACTACGGTCGACTTGGCGTTGGAGCACGACTTTCTTGCCGACGACTACCAGCGTATGCTGGCGCAGACACTCGCCGACCGACTCGCTGAAGCCACGGCTGAGGTGTTTCACATGGAGGTGAGACGGTCGATTTGGGGATATGCTCCCGACGAGAATCTGTCGGTAGCCGAACTCCTGCGCGAGGACTTCCAAGGCATTCGTCCGGCGGTGGGCTATCCGTCGATGCCCGACACAAGCGTCAACTTCATCATCGACCGGCTTATCGACCTCAAGCAGATTGGCATCCGGCTCACAGAGAGTGGCGCCATGAAGCCTCATGCGTCGGTTTCGGGACTGATGTTCGCCCACCAGAAGGCGCACTACTTCGAGCTTGGACGCATCGGCGAAGACCAGCTGCGCGATTATGCCCGACGACGCGGACTGCCGGTTGAACTGATTCGCCGATTCTTGAAGTAGAATGTAGGACAACGGTTCGGTCTGAACTGTTATAAATTCAATAGAAACGTTTGCGGGTTCAATAGTAACGAAGCAATCGAAAGTAAAGTTTAAGACAATGATAGCAAGAATATCAATACTCATACTGCTACTCACGCTGCTGCCCGACCTGTACATCTACATGCGCTATCTGCGCCGACGCAGAGACATAACGCTGTGGATGCGCCTGTTGTGGTGGGTGCCGGGAGCCGCTATGCTTGCATGCACAGCTGCCTACTCTATGATGCGCAACTTCGCGCCGAATAACCTCACGTTCTTCAACGTGTATCTGTTCATGATAGGTCTGCTCATCGTGCCGAAGGTGATTTTCACTCTGGCTTCGCTTGCAGGCATGGCTGTGAAGCGACTGCTGAAGCAGCGCAAGAACTGGGGCAACCACACCGGACTGGTGCTTGTGCTCGGATGGTTCTACGTGTTGTTCATGGGAACGATGGTCGGACCCGACCAGCTGCACGTGAAGCGCGTCACACTCGAGTTCGACAACCTGCCTAAAGCCTTCGACGGCTACCGCATAGTGCAGTTGTCGGACATGCACCTTGGCTCGATGAAGCAGGAGTTTGCACGGCGCATAGTGGCGCAGGTGAACGATCTGCATCCCGACGCGCTGCTCTTCACGGGCGACTTGCTCAACATGCGTCCGCAGGAGGCTGTGAGCTTCACGGCCACGCTGATACATCTGCATCCTGTCGACGGCATCTTCTCCGTACTCGGCAACCACGACTACGCCGACTACGTGAAGACAGCCACCGCAGAACAGAAGAGTGAAATGGAACGCCTGACGCGCTCGCTGGAAGGCTCTATGAACTGGGACCTGCTGCTCAACGAACGCCGCATACTGCGCCGCGGAGCCGACTCCATAGTGATAGCAGGAACTGAGAACGACGGTCGCCCGCCGTTCCCGGCGAAGGCAGATTATCGCAAGGCGCTGCACGGCATATCGCCGAAGTCGTTCGTCATCATGATGCAGCACGACCCGTCGGCTTGGCGCCGCCACATCCTGCCGCAAACCAACGCTCAACTTACGCTGAGCGGACACACGCACGGCGGACAACTCTCGTTGTTCGGCTGGCGACCGACAAGCCTCGTGAACACAGAAGATGCCGGACTCTACAAAGAGGGCAACCGCTATCTGTATGTGTCTACGGGCGTTGGCGCCTTCATACCGTTCCGCTTCCACATGAAGCCGGAGGTTGTGGAAATCACGTTAAAAGTTAAATAAAGCCCCTCCCAACCCTCCCCATCGGGGAGGGCTTAGAAAAGCCCAAGAAGGCTTAGTCCGGCTTAATAAAAAGGCTTAGTTCGGCTTAATAAAAAGGCTTAGGAAGGCCCAAGAAGGCTTAGTTCGGCTTATAAAATAAAATAAAAATAAAAAACAAGCAATGAAATATCTGTATCGTACATACCAACTCCTGATAGCTCTCCCGCTGATAGCTATCTACACCGTCATAACATGTCTGATGGTGATCATAGGCTGCACATTAGGCAACGGCCACTTTTGGGGCTACTATCCCGGCAAGTGGTGGGCACAGTTCATCATACGCATACTCATGCTGCCGGTTAAGGTAGAAGGACGCGAGAATCTCGTGAAAGGACAGTCGTACGTGTTCGTCGCCAACCATCAGGGAGCGTTCGACATCTTCCTCATCTACGGCTTCCTGTGCCGCAACTTCAAGTGGATGATGAAGCGCCAGCTACGCCAGATGCCGTTCGTGGGCAAGGCGTGCGAGGCTGCTCACCACATCTTCGTAGACAAGCGCGGCGCAAGCAAGATACGCGCCACATACGACAGCGCACGACAGACGCTACAGGGCGGCATGTCGCTCGTCGTATTCCCCGAGGGAGCACGCTCGTTCACCGGACACATGGGCGTATTCAAGCGCGGCGCGTTCATGCTCGCCGACGACATCGAGCTGCCCGTAGTGCCGCTCACCATCAACGGTTCGTTCGACATCATGCCCCGCACACGCGACATGAAATGGGTGATATGGCATCCGCTGCGCCTCACTATCCACAAGCCGATACAGCCTATTGGCAAGGGAACCGACAACATCAAGTATCTTGAAGAAGAGAGCTACAAGGTTGTGATGGCAGGACTCGAGGAGAAATATCAGGGTTTTGTAGAGAATCCCGACCAGTAAGACGCATAAAAACACGTTTTTTAACGCAACAAGCGCACTTGTGTCGAATACATTTCGTACATTTGCATTTTAGTTGACGAGTTGACAAGTATACGAGTTACAGTATCTAACGAGTTACGAGTTGACAATGTAAAACCATTTCAACAACAAGACTATGAACAAAAGCGACAGTATCGTAATCATACCGACATATAACGAGAAGGAGAACATCGAGAAGATAATACGCGCGGTGTTCGGACTCGAGAAGTGTTTCCACATTCTTGTCATCGACGACGGCAGTCCCGACGGCACCGCCGCCATCGTGAAGCGCCTCATCAGCGACGAGTTCGCCGACCGCCTCTTCATCCTCGAGCGCAGCGGCAAGCTGGGCCTCGGCACAGCCTACATCACAGGCTTCAAGTGGGCGCTTGAGCACGGCTACGACTACATCTTCGAGATGGACGCCGACTTCTCTCACGACCACAACGACCTGCCGCGCCTCTACAGCGCCTGCCACGACGAAGGCTACGACGTGGCTATCGGTTCGCGCTACGTGAGCGGCGTGAACGTTGTCAACTGGCCTATCGGTCGCGTGCTTATGAGCTACTTCGCTTCGAAGTACGTGCGCATGGTTACGGGCTTCAAGGTGCACGACACCACAGCCGGCTTCAAGTGCTACCGCCGCTGCGTGCTCTCATCTATCGACCTCGACAAGATTCGTTTCAAGGGCTACGCCTTCCAGATAGAGATGAAGTTCACGGCTTACAAGATGGGCTACAAGATAAAGGAAGTGCCGGTTATCTTCGTCAACCGTCGCGAGGGCGTGAGCAAGATGAGCGGCGGCATCTTCGGCGAAGCGTTCTTCGGCGTGATGCGACTCAGATGGGACGGCTGGTTCAGAAAGTATCCTGAGGCGAAACACTAAACCACTCTATTGCTTAAGACCGCATCAGTAGGCTTTCTGCATCTCAAAGGGGGTGCACTTGTCTCAAGTGCACCAACAAAGCAAAAGGTCCGCAACAGATGGTTTAAGCACAAACCAGACCTATGGAAATAAGAGAAATCAGTAATGTATATACAGCCCTGCCTCAGTGCGGGGCTTTTTTGAAAGCAATAAGCGACGAGTCGGTGAGGCATGTATTCCTTAGTGGACTACTTGCCTCATCGGCTCCTGTGTTTTTCTCAGCCGTAGCCGAACGAGTCAACGGGAAGAAAAACTCAAAACTCAAAACTCAATATTGCGACGCTCCGTCGCAACAATTCAAAACTCAAAACTCAAAACTCAAAACTCTCACCGCCGTTTTCGTTCTGCAAGACAACGAGGAGGCAGGCTACTTCTACCACGACCTCACGCAGATACTCGGCACCGAGAACGTGCTGTTCTTCCCGTCGTCGTACCGTCGTGCGGTGAAGTACGGACAGCGCGACGCCGCCAACGAGATATTGCGCACCGAGACGCTGAGCCGGCTCTCTGCACAGACTGCCGGCGACGCCTTGTATGTCGTCACCAGTCCCAAGGCGCTCAGCGAACTTGTGGTGTCGAAGCGCCGCCTCGACGAGCGCACTATCAACATCGCTGTGGGCGACATCGTCGACTTTGCCGACCTTGGACGCAAGATGCGCGAGTTCGGCTTCAAGGAGGTCGACTATGTGTACGAGCCGGGGCAGTTCGCCATGCGCGGAAGCATCATCGACGTCTACTCTTACTCGTCGGAGCTGCCGTTCCGCATCGACTTCTTCGGCGACGAGGTAGACACCATACGCACGTTCGAGGTGGCAGACCAGCTCTCGAAGGACTCGAAGCAGCAGGTGCGCATCGTGCCCGAACTGGCGCAGCTCACAGAAGAAAAGCAACCATTCACGTCGCTTCTGCCAGAAGACGCTCTGCTCGTGATGAAAGACCGTCTCTACCTTTGTTCTACCATCGAGAAGATATACAACGACGGCTTCTCGCAGCAGGCCATGACCGAGCGCTTGGAGGGAGCTACGGAGGTAGAGCAGGAGCAGATAATGCGCGACATGCGCAAGGAGAACAACCTCGTGGCGCCGTCTAAATTCCGCGAAGAAATCTGCCGCTTCCGTCTTGTAGAGTTCGGTGCAAAGCCTTCGGGCACACCGCAGGCAACGATAGAGTTTCACATCTCGCCGCAGCCGCTTTTCCACAAGAACTTCAGTCTGCTCACTCAGACGCTCGACGACTATCTCTTGCAGGGCTACCGGCTCTACATCCTCGCCGACTCGGAGAAGCAGACGCAGCGCCTGCGCGATATTTTCGACAGCGAGGAGTTGCAGCAGATGCGCAGAAACAGGGAACACTCTCATCTCTCAACTCTCAACTCTCTATCTGCAAATCATAACTCTCAACTCCCAACTCTCAACTCTCAACTGAGCAACTCTCAACATTCAACACTCCCCTTCACCCCCGTCAACCGCACTCTGCACGAAGGTTTCGCCGACAACGATCTGCGTCTGTGCTTCTTCACCGACCATCAGATATTCGACCGCTTCCACAAGTACAACCTTAAGTCGGACGCAGCCCGCACGGGCAAGATGGCGCTCACGATGAAGGAGTTGCAGGAGATGGAACCCGGCGACTTCATCGTGCACGTCGACTTCGGCATCGGCAAGTTCGGCGGCTTGGTGCGTGTGCCTGTGGGCGACTCCTATCAGGAGATGATACGCCTCTACTATCAGCGCGGCGACATCGTCGATGTGTCTATCCACTCGCTCTACAAGATATCGAAGTATCGCCGCAGCAACACGGGCGAACCGCCCCGACTCAGCACGCTCGGCACCGGCGCATGGGAGAAGCTGAAGGAGCGCACTAAGAAACGCATCAAGGACATTGCGCGCGACCTCATCAAGCTATACGCCAAGCGGCGCCACGAGAAAGGCTTCGCCTATTCTGCCGACTCGTACCTGCAGAACGAGCTTGAGGCGTCGTTCCTCTACGAGGACACGCCCGACCAGCAGCGCGCCACGCACGACGTGAAAGCCGACATGGAGTCTGCCCGACCGATGGACCGCCTTGTGTGTGGCGACGTGGGGTTCGGCAAGACCGAAGTGGCGATACGTGCGGCGTTCAAGGCGGCGTGCGACTCGAAGCAGGTGGCGGTGCTCGTGCCTACAACGGTGCTCGCCTTCCAGCACTACAAGACATTCTCAGACCGTCTGAAGAACATGCCGGTGCGTGTCGACTATCTCTCGCGTGCCCGCACGGCGAAGCAGACACGCGAGGTGCTTGCCGACCTTAAGGCGGGCAAGATAGACATACTCGTTGGCACGCACAAGCTGATAGGAAAGACTGTGGAGTGGCACGACCTCGGACTTCTCATCATCGACGAGGAGCAGAAGTTCGGCGTGTCTACAAAGGAGAAGCTGCGCAAGCTGAAGACCAATGTCGACACGCTCACGATGTCGGCTACGCCTATACCGCGCACGCTGCAGTTCTCGCTGATGGGCGCTCGCGACATGAGCATCATGCGCACGCCGCCACCCAACCGCTACCCCGTGCAGACCGAACTGGGCGTATACGGGCATGAGATAATAGCCGACGCCATCAACTTCGAGATGTCGCGCAACGGACAGGTGTTCTTCGTGAACGACCGCATCAGTAACCTGCCCGAGATTGCTGCGCTCATAAAGAAATACGTGCCCGACGCGCGTGTGGCTATCGGACACGGACAGATGTCGCCCGAGGAGCTTGAGAAGATTCTCATCGGCTTCATGAACTACGACTACGATGTGCTGCTCTCTACGACCATCGTCGAGAACGGCATCGACATAAGCAATGCCAACACCATCATCATCAACGACGCCCACCGCTTCGGACTCTCCGACCTTCACCAGATGCGCGGTCGCGTGGGACGTTCCAACCGCAAGGCGTTCTGCTACCTGCTTGCGCCGCCTAAGTCGGTGCTCACGCCCGAGGCGCGACGCCGACTGGAAGCTTTGGAGAACTTCTCCGAACTGGGCAGCGGCTTCAACCTTGCCATGCAAGACCTCGACATACGCGGTGCGGGCAACCTGCTTGGCGCCGAGCAGAGCGGATTCATGGAGGATCTTGGCTACGAGACTTATCAGAAGATACTCAACCAGGCTGTCACCGAACTGAAGAACGACGAGTTCGCCGATATGTATGCCGAGGAGATTGCTGCGGGCAACCACCTCACGGGCGACGCTTTCGTGGAGGACTGCGCCGTGGAGAGCGACCTCGAGATGTACTTCCCCGACACTTATGTGCCGGGCAGTGCGGAGCGTATGCTGCTCTACCGCGAACTCGACAACATCAGCGACGACGCTGCGCTCGACGCCTACCGCCAGCGACTCATCGACCGCTTCGGCGCTATGCCTCACGAGGGCGAAGAGCTGCTGCAGGTGGTGCCGCTGCGCCGCTACGGCAAGAGTCTCGGCTGCGAGAAGATTATTCTGAAGCAGGGTCGCATGCAGATGCAGTTCGTGAGCAACCCCAACTCTGCCTACTACAAGAGTGCTACATTTGGCAAGGTTCTCAACTACATCGCTGCCAACGCACGCCGCTGCGACCTCAAGGAAGTGAGGGGCAAGCGCTATATGGTGGTGAGCGGTGTGCCTACCGTGGGCGAAGCGGTGAAAGTGCTTTTAAAAGTAAAAGAGTAAAAAAGTAAAAAAGTAAAAAGGGATTTTAAGAGTAAAAAAGTAAAAGCGTCACCACTTGGCTTTTGCCATAGTAGGTGACGCTTTTACGTTTATATACAATACTCTCACGTTACGCTTTAATGCGCTATGTATTTGCGCTTGTTCTGTATGTATATGCCCTTTTCAGGTTTCGCAATCTTCACACCCGAAATGCTATACACATCAGCGCTCTTCTGGTCCTCAGCAGTTACGTTTTCGATGCCGGTCGTTGTGTTATAGAAGTCGTCTTTGGTGAATATCAATTCGCCGTTGTCGTAACACTCTACCATATAGTCTTCCAAGATATAGGGCGGCGCCAATTCGCTTCCCATTTCCGGTATAATCTCAAATGCGTTTCTGCAGCCTATGCCTTCAACCCAAACGTAGTCATTCAGTACAAGGCGTCTGTACTGGCGGTTTTTCGCCTCAAACGTTTCTTCATTTGTAACTACAAATTCAGGATTGTCGGAAACGCAATCGCCTTCATGCAGACTGAAATCAAGATACAGAACATCTCCATCTTCGCTGTAGCTATACACCTTGCGGTCTTTTTCTATTGCAGCGAAGTACGTGCATTTTTTTTCTCCCGACGGAACATCCTGAGTATACTCCCTGCACATCTTCTTGTATGCGACACCGTTTATAACACTGTCGCCCACCACCTTTATGGTGTATGTCCATTCTCCGTTCGGCTCCCAATCTACATCCGACAATGCCACCCTGCGAAAACAATGCCATTCCTTTCCGTCGGTCAGCATCGGACGGTATTCTTGTGCTTCTGCAAATGAAACCAAAAGCAAAAACATTATTGTTAAAACTTTTCTCATACTTATATGTTTTTATTATTATTTATTTTCTTAATTGTATAGAATCAGTAAGTTTTCCATTAACAAACATAGATACAATATGAACTCCATTTTTAAATTCTGAGGCATCGTCTGTTATTGACGAATTCTCCTTTGATATCGTATATGTTTTCTCCTTATCGCCATTTGTATTCGATATTATTACATTGGCGGTCTGAATATTATCTGCTAATTGAGTGCTTATTAAAAGTTGATTATTATTATCAAAAGCACCATATATTATTTTATCTTTTACATCCCTTATGCTTGAAACATTATAAATTTTTGGAATAAAGTTTTGCTTTGTTATACAAATTGTAAGATCTGTATTAACTGCAAAATCAGACACTTCACTTACATTTTTGTAGACTTTATAGCATGAAACGCCATCATCCTTACTACTCATAATACAGATATTACAACTATCTACGCCTGTATAAACAGATACACTATGAGGTGTCCTCTTAATTATACTTTTATCAAAGTTTTGTGGCGTAGTTGTGTATATAGGCATTTCTGCATCTCCTATTGGATTTAGTGAAAATTGTAACCATCTGGAAGCGGTATAACTATTACTTACCCTTGAATTCTTAGCATAAGCAACAACTTTTCCGAAATTCTTATCCTTTAAAGTATTACCAAATAAATATTTATAGAACGCCTGTTCATATTCAGAAGATGTTCCTAATATATATGTACTATTTACACCCCAACCATAACGTGAACTACCAAGATAAGCGACAACTCCACTATTTGGATTTCTTATAAAGGCTTCACTTAAGCATGGTTCAGCCTTATCGAATGCATTTGTATGACATGCTGTAGTTGTGATAACAGAGTATTGGCTGCTCGTCATTGCTACAGCATCTGAAGAAGTGTAATTTCTATCAGGCAAAGACCATAGTGAATTGTTTCCATGGGTTTGCATATCAACAAATGCAAATCCTTGAGAAATAACTTTTTGAAAATTCGCTTTCGTAATAGTTTTTATACCATCATTTTCGAAATCAGAATATGTATCGTAGAGTTTCTTTCGTTCTCCATTCCAATAATTCTTAATGCTTCCATTGTATATATAATCACCTTGTTTCTCTGCATCGCTATGTTTACCATCAGAAGTATTTACGAACAGTTTCATTCCAGCCATCAATATCGAATTATTCCATCCATAAGGAGCTGGATTTTGCTCATAACTTAACAACTTCATCAATGCAGTCTTTACATCTGTAGAAGTGTTAACTGGAAGACGAGTAACAAATATGTCTTGTGAAAGATTTATACTATCTTCAAGTTCTCCATATATACCATTTTTAGAATGATCCCAATATGCATCTTTTGTATAGTCAAGTGACGCATAAAAGATGTCGGCAGGTATCTTATCTTCATATACTATGGTATCTATTTTTTTGGTTTTTTCATTATACTTTGTGCTCACAACTCTGCTATAACACATTTTTGAAGGGACAATGCTATTATCACCACCCAACAAAAGGTATTTTAATTTATAACCTTTTATGTGATACAAATATAAAATATATGATTTTATCTGATCTGCAAGAGAAAGCCATGAGTTTGACCTATTACTTTTTTGAATATCTTCTATTGTTACGACTTTAGTTCTTACACCTTTGGTCTTTTTCCATTTTACAAATGGATTAAAATAGTAGGCTAATTCATCAGAAGTAATAATCAAATAATCTATACTGTCAGTATCATCATTTGTCGATTGGGTAGCAATGAAATTGTCATAACCAATTCCCCTACTTGCACAATAGTTAATAAAATCAGCTTTGTTTTGATCGTTTGTACTAATCTTGTTATTCAAATTTATGTTGATTGTGACGTTATTGATTAAGTACAATTTTTTATTTAAAGCATCATATTCAAAAGGATACACTTGAAAATGAAACACAACAGAATCTTCCAATGTTGTTGTTGTTATGTATTTCACATGCGAATATGGATATTTAGCCTTAGTGTATCTTGGAATATCACTTATATATTGGGCAGTATAATCTTGGCTCATTGGTTCAGCCCAAGGACTTGCCACAATTGTTACATCATTGAATATTTCACTTTTTGTTGTTGATTGGGTGAAACTTTTATACTCCGCTCCCTTTGCCATTTTTACTTGTAATGACAAAATTGGGTAACCAGGCTCATCAGGATTTTCATTGTAAGAAAAGTTCATTGAGCCAACATTGTTTGCCGAGATATTTAGTACATTTGAAGAATCAAAATCAAAATGAAACATTTCTTTCGTAAAATTCAAATGCACAGTTTTCACCTCTGCAAACGTAAACAATGTTGCTAAACAAAGCAGCACAGTAAAAAGTAGTTTTCTTTTCATTTTTTATAGTTTAGGTTAATAATCGTTGCAAATATAGACATTCAAATTGAACAAAACAAGCATTTCACTAAAAAAACTTTATAAACGCCTTATATTTTCTAATAATATATATATCTTTGTTATTTATAAGGATAAACAAGAAAGAAACAACCCCCAAAACAACGATATGACAACACTTCTTCTTGTGCGCCACGGCGAGACCGTCGACAATGTGCGCCAGATTATGCAGGGGCAGACTCAAGGCAAGCTGACCCCGAACGGCATCGAGCAGGCACGCGCCCTCGCTGCCGAGCTGAAAGATACGCCTATCGACGTGTTCGTGTCGAGCGACCTTAAGCGTGCTTTCGACACATGTGTGATACTGGCGGCTGCGCACGGCGTGGCGCCCGACGCTATCGTGCAGACAAAGCTGCTGCGCGAGCGCGACTGGGGCAGCTTCACGGGCAGATATATCCCCGACCTAAAGGATGCGGTGTGGACTGACGATATCGAGTCGCTCGACGCTCTCAGGGCGCGTGCCGCAGCATTCCTGCAGTTCGTGAGAGAGAATTATGATGGAAAGACCGTGCTTGCCGTGGGACACGGAATAATGAACAAGGCAATAAGAAGCGTGCATAGCGGCACGCCGATGAACGAAACGCCACGCATGGCGAATGCGGAGGTGGTGAGACTGGAGGTAATTAGTAATTCGTAATTAGTAATTATTAATTAGTAATTAGGAATAGTAAGAGCAACATAAGTAGCGGAGGTCTCCGGCCTCCGCAGCACCAAGTCGGACACAAATTGTATGTCTGTTTTAGGATGCTGCGGAGGCCGGAGACCTCCGCTACTATTATTATCTGCGGCTGCCGAAGCCACCGCCTCTTGACGATGAGGAGCCTCTTGACGAGCTGCCGCCACCGAACGAAGACGAACTTCTCGACGGACTGCTGCTTCTTGATGAGCCGAACGAAGACGAACTTCTTGAAGAACCGAATGACATGCTGCTGCCTCTCGACGAGCTGTCTACGGGCTTGAACGTAGAGCGCGGTGTCGACTGCATGGGCGAGCCGAAGCTGCGGTTGCTGCGACCAGATCCGAAGCTGCGGCTTGAAGAGCTGCTGCCGCTATCCGACTGGCGCACAGTTGTGCGTGTGCTGCTCTCGCGACTGCCGAAGCCCGACGAGCCGCGGCTTAAGCCGAAGCTGCTGTTGTCGCGGCGTGAGCCCGAGCCGAAGCTGTTGACATCGCGACTTGAGCCAGAAGCTACGCCGTTGATGTTGCGACGGATGGCATTGTTGTCGCGGCGCGAACCGAAGCCCGAGTTGTTGTTCTTCTGCTCCACCTGACGATTGCCGCGCACGCCGAACGACTGGCGGTTGCCGCGTCCGTAGTCGCCGCGCTGGAATCCGTCGCGCATGCCGAAGTAGTTGTCGCCGCAGCGCGAGCCGAACGTTCTGCCGCTATACCACGAGCGTCCGTTGTTCTGACGCCACGAGTGGCCGCCGCGATAGCTCACATACACCGTCGGACGATGGAAGTAGAAGTAGTCGCGGTGCGGATAGCGGGCGTAGATGGCGAAGTGCCAGCAGCCTGAGTGGAAATAGAGCGGACGGTAGAAGTAAGCCGCGTCGCAGAACATGCGATACTGCCAGTCGAGCAGCACGTAACTGAAGTCGAGGTTACGCCAGCGCCAGTAGTCGCCGTACAGCTCGTCGTACGAGTTGACGCTGAGCAGATAATCGAGGTTTATCTCGTAAGCCGCCTCATACTGGTCGTCGGTGAGGTTCAGCTCGTAAGCCATCTTGTCAGTGAGGAACAGAGCCTGTTCGCGCGCCTGACTGTAGCTCATTGCGCCGGCTGCTATTGCGAAGCCGAGCACCATTACTATTGTTGCGAAAAACCTTTTCATAATATTTCTGTTTTAAAAGTTATACATTATCTTAAAGTGGCCCTCTCAGGGGCTCTATAGGAGGTGCTTTCCAGGGGGTGCACTTGTCTCAAGTGCACCAACCAAGTAGGATGTGCACCAACCAGGTAGGATGTGTACCAACCAAGTAGAATGTGCACCAACCAAGTAGAATGTGCACCAACAGAGCCTTCTATTCGGTTGATGCAGTTGAGACAACTGCACCCCCTGAAGATGGCAACTGCACCTCTGGGAATGGCAACTGCATCGTCTTGTTGCTGCGGAGGCCGGAGACCTCCGCTACGGATCCTTTTCCTTTCGCTTGCAAAGTTAGAACTTTATCAGAGCACGTCAAAGGGATTTTCCCTAAACGCTTGTGGGAAAATCCCTAAACAGCTTAGAGACTATCGTCGGATTCCGTACGCCGCCCGATCAGATTCCGTTCGCCGTCCGATCAGATTCCGTACGCCGCCCGATCGGATTCCGTCCGCCGTCCGATGACTTAACAACCGCCTCAACACAACAAACCGACCGCCCCAACCCAACAAACCAACCGCCGCAACTCAACAAACCGACCGCCGCAACCCTATTGTTTCATAACATTTAACGCCTCAGACGCTACATAATCAATCAAAAAAGCGTAACTTTGCACTTTAAAGGTGGCTGTCTGCACATTGTTATTATCGCACACAGCACACTACATATCAGTAAATTAACAATAAAACACATATAAAATGGCACAAGAAGACGTTTTCAAGAAAATCGTGAGTCACTGCAAGGAGTATGGTTTCGTGTTCCCGAGCAGCGAAATTTATGACGGACTGGCTGCAGTGTACGACTACGGACAGAACGGTGTAGAACTGAAGAACAACATCAAACAATACTGGTGGAAGAGCATGGTGCTGCTGCACGACAACATCGTGGGCATCGACTCAGCCATCTTCATGCACCCTACTATCTGGAAGGCAAGCGGACACGTAGACGCTTTCAACGACCCGCTCATCGACAACCGCGACTCTAAGAAGCGCTACCGTGCCGACGTTCTCATCGAAGACCAGATTGCAAAGTACGACGAGAAGATTGAGAAGGAGATTGCCAAGGCTCGCAAGCGCTTCGGCGAGAGCTTCGACGAGGCTCAGTTCCGCGCCACAAACGCTCGCGTAATAGAGCACCAGCAGAAGCGCGACGCTCTGCACGAGCGCTACACAGAGGCTATGCAGGGTCCTGATCTCGCTGCGCTCAAGCAGATCATCCTTGACGAGGAGATTGTAGACCCGATCAGCGGCACAAAGAACTGGACCGACGTGCGTCAGTTCAACCTCATGTTCTCTACAGAGATGGGTTCGGTAGCCGACGGTTCTAACAAGGTATACCTCCGCCCGGAGACAGCGCAGGGCATCTTCGTCAACTACCTTAACGTGCAGAAGACAGGCCGCATGAAGATTCCGTTCGGCATCGCACAGATCGGTAAGGCGTTCCGCAACGAGATCGTAGCACGCCAGTTCATCTTCCGTATGCGCGAGTTCGAGCAGATGGAGATGCAGTTCTTCGTACAGCCGGGCACTGAGCTCGAGTACTTCCAGAAGTGGAAGGAGCTGCGCATGAAGTGGCACCAGGCACTGGGCTTCGGCGCCGAGAACTACCGCTTCCACGACCACGAGAAGCTGGCTCACTACGCCAACGCCGCTACCGACATCGAGTTCCACATGCCGTTCGGCTTCAAGGAGGTGGAAGGCATACACAGCCGCACCAACTTCGACCTCTCGCAGCACGAGAAGTTCTCGGGCCGCTCTATCAAGTACTTCGACCCGCAGACAAAGGAGTCGTACACTCCGTACGTCATTGAGACATCTATCGGCGTAGACCGTATGTTCCTCAGCGTGATGTGCCACTCTTACAAGGAGGAGAAGCTCGAGAACGGCGAGACACGCGTCGTGCTCATGCTCCCGCCGGCACTCGCTCCGACCAAGCTCGCCGTGCTGCCGCTCGTTAAGAAGGACGGTCTGCCCGAAAAGGCTCGCGAGATTGTGAACAACCTGAAGTTCCACTTCAACACAACTTACGACGAGAAGGACACCATCGGCAAGCGCTACCGCCGTCAGGACGCCGTGGGCACACCTTACTGCGTCACCGTCGACTACGACACGCTGAAGGACAACACCGTAACACTCCGCTTCCGCGACACCATGGAGCAGGAGCGCGTGAGCATCGACCAGCTCCTCAGCATCATCGAGGACAAGGTGAGCATCACAAGCCTGCTCAAGAAGTTGCAGTAAAAAACACACTCGATAAATGAGAAAATACTATTTATTCATACTCTTCGCCATGACGACAGTCTTCGCCGTAAGCCTGTCGTCGTGCAAGGAGACCGACAACGAGGTGGAAGAGTACCCCAACTGGCAGAAGACCAACGAGGCTTACTACGACAAGAAGTACGCCGAGGTGAAGCAGCTCGTCAATGGCGGCGCTGCCGACTGGAAGGTGCTGCGCTCTTGGAGCCTCGACGACAAGCTGGCTACACACAGCTACGACTATGTGCTTGCCAACGTGCTCAACGTAGGCACAGGCTCGGGCTGTCCGCTCTACACCGACTCGGTAAAGGTGCACTACAGCGGCCGACTGCTGCCGTCGACAAGCTACGCCAAAGGCTACATCTTCGACCAGTCGTGGCAGGGCGAATACAACCTCAGCACGATGAAGCCGCGCACGTTCGCCGTGAGCGGCGTGGTGAACGGCTTCGCTACGGCTCTGCAGCAGATGCACATCGGCGACAGATGGCAGGTATACATGCCTCACCAGCTGGCATACGGCTCGTCTGACAAACCGGGCGCAGCCTACTCCACCCTCATCTTCGACATAACCCTCGTCGGCTACTTCCGCAAGACGTCTACAGCAGCCGCTCCGGCAAAGGACGGCGCAGCACAGCAGCAGACAACGGGCTACTGGGTGTACGAGTAACAGACAATAGGAAATAACAGAATACAAAAAAGAGGATGTTGCCAATGAGCAACATCCTCTTTTTATTTATCCGTAGCGGAGGTCTCCGGCCTCCGCAGCACCAAGCCGAGAGCTAATAAATAATGTTAGCAATGCTGGCTGCTGCGGAGGCCAGAGACCTCCGCTACGGTTTACAGATTCTTTACCGTCAGCTTATCGCCGTCGAACACAACCGAATAGCGTGCGCCTCGCTTCGTCTTGAACTTCAGCACCGAGTCGCCGTAGCGCACTTCGCAGGGAGCGCCCGCACCGGAGAGTATCTCAGCCTTAGCGAGCTTGCCGTTCTTCCAGTTGAGCGACACGGTGAAGTTGCCCTTTGCGCGGAGTCCGCTCACTGCGCCCTCAGCCCAAGCGTCGGGCAGCGCAGGCAGCAGGTGGATGAATCCCATGTGGCTCTGCATGAGCATCTCGGTAACACCGGCTGTTCCGCCGAAGTTGCCGTCGATCTGGAACGGAGCGTGCGTGTCCCATAGGTTGTCGAGCGTGCCGTTCTTCAGCAGATTGCCGTAGAGCGTGTAGGCATGATTGCCGTCGTGCAGGCGCGCCCACTGGTTAAGTTTCCAGCCCATCGACCATCCTGTGGCGCCGTCGCCGCGATGCTCGAGCACTACGCGCGATGCCTTAGCCAGTTCGGGCGTCGTAACGGGCGACACGGTGTGACCCGGATGCAGACCGAAGAGATGGTTCACGTGGCGATGCTCGTCCTTCGGGTCGTCGATATCGGTCGACCACTCCATGAGCTGTCCGTAGCGACCTATCTTATACGGTGCAAGATGCTTCAGAGCGTCCTCCCACTGGCGGCGGTCCTTGGCGCTCTTGCCCAGCACACGGCTTGCCTCAATAGCATCCAAGAGCACTTCGCGTATCACGGCGTGAGCGAACGTTGCACCCTCGTCAACCGGTCCGTGCTCGGGCGATGTAGACGGAGCAGCGGTGTATACGCCGTCGGCGCGATGCCAGAGATAGTCGGCAGCGAAGTCGGCAGACTCCTTCAGCATGTCGTAGTTGTCGGCGAGGAAGTGGCGGTCGCGTGTGAAGTCGTAGTAGTTCCAGAGGTGAGTGGCGAGCCACGGACCTGCGAACGGCGAGAAGTTCCACGACATATCCTCGCTCGAAAGCGGCGATGTGAAGCCGAAGATATTGCCCGAAACGGATGTTGTCCAGCCACGTGTGCCGAAGTACGACTTAGCCGTTACGCGGCCCGGCTTAACGAGCGTGCGCATGAAGTTGAAGAGCGGCAACTCGCACTGCGGAAGTCCCGTCGGGCAAGCCAGCCAGTAGTTCATCTGCAGGTTGATGTTGTTATGATAGTCGATGCGCCACGGTCCGTCCACGTTGTTATGCCACAAGCCCTGCAGGTTAGCCGGCATATTGTCTGCACGCGACGACGAGATGAGCAGGTAGCGGCCAAACTGATAGTAGAGCTGCTCCAGATAGTAGTCGGGTTTGCCCTGGCGGTAAGCCTCAAGACGTCGGTTCACGGGCAGGTCGACGGTCTCAACCGTAGCGTTGTTGATGTTCAGACGCACGCGGTTGAAGAGCTCCGAATAGTCGGCGTAATGCTCGTTGAGCAGGTAAGCGTAGTCCTTAGCCGCAGCCTTTGCGAGCCAGTCGGCGGTAGTCTTTGCCGGGTCGACGCCCACATAAGCCTTCGGGTCGTTGAAGTCGGGGTCGTAGTTGGGCTTGTAGTCGGTGTCGGCTGTGATAAGGAACACCACTTCGTCGGCATCCTTCACCGTGAGCTTGCCGCCAGCGTTAGAGACCTCGCCGCCCTTAGCCACAGCCTTGATGCGCACGGCGTACTGCATGGCGTTGTTGTCGAGACGCGCCAGCCAGCAGAGCGCATCGGCGCCGTCGGCCTTCATCTCGCCCGTCGAAACAGGATTGGGAGCGTAGGAGAACACGAGGTTCTGCTTGCCGCGCTGCGACGCAGCGAAGCGCACAGCCATCACATTGGCAGGATGCGACACGAAATACTCGCGCTCGTACTGCACGCCGTCCTTGCAGAAACTCACTTTAGCAAGGGCTGAGTCGAGCGAGAGCTCGCGGCGATAGCCGGTCATACCCACCGAACTCAGTCCGGTTTCTATATAGAACTCGCCGGCTGTTGTGAAGCTGCCGAAGCGGAACGGCTCCTCGGCGTCTGCCTCGTAGGGCACAACGCTGTTGAAGTTCTTTCGTGTGAGCTGTTCGGCTTTCGCCCAGTCGCCCTTGGTGAAGGCGTCGCGTATCTCGCCCACCACGTGAGCCGACTGCTTGTTCACATCCCAGTAGTAAGCGGCGCCGCGCGCAGTATTCGGACCGCCGCGCCAGAGCGTCTTCTCGTTGAACGTGATGCGCTCAGCCTCAACAGAACCGAGCACGTTGCCGCCGATATTGCCGTTGCCGATGGGCAGCGACTGCGACTCCCATTCGGGATCGGGGTTGTTCACTAAGTCGCCGGCACGCACCAGCTGACGCTCAGTAGGCTTGCGGTCGGGGCTCGAAGCGAGCCACACAGCCTGTCCGCGCATCGTCGTCGGGCGGTCGAACCAATACTTCAAGGGCGTCTTCTGCTGCGCAAAGCCGTTGGCAGAACCAAAGGCGCAGAGCGCAAGAAGCGCGAGGAGTTGTCTTTTTGCTTGCATTATGATTAGTTTTTAATTTTTAGTCTATCACCACAAAGTTACTGCAAAAAAGCGAAATAAGCAGCAATAAAGACACCTATTATAATAAAAAAGCCGTAAATTTGCAAAAATCAAAATAAAAACTATGAACAATCTAAACAACATTACCAGCAAGTTTCTCATCGAAGGCACCGTCAGCGACATCAAGCCGCTCGGCAACGGACTCATCAACGACACATACCGCATACAGACCGCAGAAAACGACCGCCCCGACTACGTCCTGCAACGCATCAACCACCACATCTTCACCGATGTTGACCTGCTGCAGCACAACGTGGAGACCGTGACCAACCACATACGCGAGCAGCTGAAGGCAGAAGGAGCCGACGACATCGACCGCCGCGTGCTGCGCTTCGTGCCCACCGCCGACGGAAAGACATACTACTTCGACGGCGAGAGCTACTGGCGCGTGTCGATATTCATCAGCGACGCCGTGACGATGGACGCCGTGACACCCGAATCGTCGTTCGACGCCGGCAAAGCGTTCGGCGACTTCGAGGCTCGTCTGGCTGACATCGCCGACCAGTTGGGCGAGACAATACCCGACTTCCACAACATGTGCCTGCGTCGCGACCAGCTGCGCAAGGTGTATGCCGAAGACCCCGCAGGACGCGCCGAGGGCGTGAAGCAGTTCGTGGAAGAGATTGAAGCGTACATGGACGAGATGTGCCTGGGCGAACGACTGCTCGCCGAGGGCAAGCTGCAGAAACGTGTGTGCCACTGCGACACGAAAGTGAACAACATGATGTTCGACAAGCAGGGAAAAGTGCTCTGCGTGATAGACCTCGACACCGTGATGCCGTCGCTCTTCGTGAGCGACTACGGCGACTTCCTGCGCACAGCCGCAAACACCATCGCCGAAGACTCGCCCGAGTACGAGAAGATCGACTTCCGCATGGACATCTTCGAGGCGTTCACACGCGGCTACCTCGAGTCGGCACAGCGCTTCCTCACACCGCTCGAAGTGTCGCTCCTGCCCTACGCCGCCGAACTCTTCCCCTACATGCAGTGCGTGCGCTTCCTTTGGGACTATCTCTCGGGCGACCACTACTGGAAGTGTCAGTATGCCGAGCACAACCTCACACGCGCCCGCAACCAGTGGCATCTCTTCCTGAAGGCAAAGGCACACGAGGCAGAGATGAAGCGATTCATCGAAGAACTGAAGAAGTAGAACGTGTGGAGTTTTCTCATCCGCATCGAACGATACGGACATCTGCGCCGACCGTTACGAGCATCCGCATCAGTCGGCGCGTATCATAAAAGTCTAATATTAATTTGCCAGTCTCGCCATTTTTCACTATCTTTGCAGCCACTAACGCGCTTGTGGCGGAATTGGTAGACGCGCCAGACTTAGGATCTGGTGTTTTAGGACGTGAAGGTTCGAGTCCTTTCAGGCGCACCCAGAACAATCCTAACTGCTTAGAAATGAGCAGTTAGGATTTTTTTGTTTATATAAATTGCCGAGATTTTGCCAACATAATTCGTCGCTAATTCGTTGTGGTTGGCAAAGTTTATGTTGTTTTCATCCGTATTTCTCATAATTTCATTGCATTTCACTTAACATCGCCAATTTTATGAGTCACCAAATGACAAACTATAGTCAGGTAGATTAGCTCACATATTCTATAAATTGATGTATATATCATCTATATAATACAAATATCACTATCTAACATAATAATTCAACACCCTTATTCGTTATTCTAACAGGAAATCACTACTTTTGTACTTTCAAAATAATTATACGCAAATATGAGTAAAGATATAAACAGACTAAAGGTTGTCCTGGCTGAAAAGAAACGAACCAACAAATGGCTTGCCGAACAATTGGGCAAAGATCCTGCAACCGTCTCAAAGTGGTGTACCAACACCATACAGCCGAATGTCGAGACACTGGTGGAGATAGCCAAATATTTGAATGTAAATATACAGGATTTGTTTTGGCCGATTGAGAATACGGCCATTAAAGATAACAGACCATTTTGTTGACATCAACAAAATGGTAGGATTTAGAAATGGCAGAGAAACGTGGCTAACAATATTATTATCAGTCAACAAAGAACAACTTAAAAAATAATAATAAAATAAAGAATGACTAAAAAATCATATAATATAATAGATTTATTTTGTGGTTGCGGTGGTTTATCTAAAGGTTTTGAAGAAGCGGGCTACAGGACATTATTAGGTGTTGATATAGAACAATCTGCGCTTAATACTTTCGAAAAAAATCATGAAGGGGCCATCGGCATGAATTTGGATCTGTCTGCACCAGACTCATTTGACAAAATAGATCAAGTTGTAAATGGAAGAAATATAGATGTGATAATCGGAGGCCCTCCTTGTCAAGGATTTAGCCTCACAGGACCGAGAAACTTTGAGGATGAACGTAACAAACTATATTTGGCAATGATAGAAACGGTTCGCCGTTATCAACCTCAAGCTTTCCTTATTGAAAATGTACCAGGAATGGCTAATCTATATAAAGGTGCGGTGAAGGATGAAATCATAAGGAGATTTACAGAGATGGGGTACAATGTGAATTGCAAGATTGTTTGTGCTGCAGATTATGGCGTACCTCAAATACGCAAACGTTTGGTATTCGTAGGTTTAAAACAATCTACTGTGAAATATGAATTTCCGACTCCAATTTTGGAAGAAAAAGATTACGTAACTTGTAAGCAAGCAATCGCTGATTTACCGTCTCTTGTTGATGAGCTAGGAACAGAAGTGGCTTCGTATTCAAGTGAGCCGCAGACTGCTTTCCAAAAACTGATGAGAGGTGATTGTAATGTTTTGTATAACCATGTTGCAGTTAATCATAAGGACTTCGTAAAGAAGATTATTGCACAGGTTCCAGATGGTGGAAACTATAAAGATTTGCCAGAAGGAGTAGGAGCAAGTAGAAATTTCCATATGGCATGGACTCGTTATGCGAGTAACAAACCTTCTCGTACAATTGATACTGGACATAGAAATAATTTTCATTATAAATGGAACCGTTGTCCTACTGTAAGAGAAAGTGCAAGATTGCAGTCTTTTCCTGATGATTTCGTATTTATGGGAAATAAGACTCAACAAAACCGCCAAGTAGGGAATGCTGTTCCTGTTTTGTTGGCATATGCTTTGGCAAAACAAATATTGAAGTATTTGAAATGAAAAAGAAATTACATACCATAGAATTGTTTGCAGGTTGCGGAGGACTGTTGGAAGGTTTCATGCAACAGGGGTGTTATGATACACTTGCTTGCGTAGAATGGGAAAAAGCTCCTTGCTTGACATTGGTTAATCGCTTGGAACAGAAATGGCATCATGCAAATGCTAATAATGAAGTAATAAGATTCGATATTCAGCGGACAGATGAATTGATTAACGGATTTGAAGACGAGGAATATGGTAAACATGAGGGATTGGCAAAACTAATAGGCAACCAAACAGTAGATGCAATTGTTGGTGGCCCTCCGTGTCAAGCTTATTCTTTGGCAGGTCGCATTCGTGATGAGCATGGTATGAAAGAAGATTATCGCAATTACTTATTTGAAAGTTATATGCGAATCGTCAAGTATTTCAAACCAAAGTTTTTTGTTTTTGAGAATGTTGTAGGTTTGCTAAGTGCAGCTCCTGATGGTTACCCGATTGTAAACCGAATTCGTAAGGAATTTATGGATGCAGGGTATAAAGTAGCAGAAAACTTTAGAAATACGTTGTTTGAAGTTTGTGACTATGGTGTGCCTCAACATCGTAAACGAGTTATCATAATTGGCATAAGAATGGATTGTTTTGATGTAGACAAATGTGTTTCTGACGATATGATCCATGACTTTTACAATGTGATAATGCCTTCTTTTCGTCAAAAACAGCGAACGGTATTCGATGCTATAGGGGATTTGCCGAAGATTTATCCGTTACCAAAGCCTATAATACAAAATGGCAAAAAATATTCACATGCTCCTATATGTTCAGAAAAAGTGATGAACCATGTACCTCGTTTTCATAGTGCTAGGGATATTTCTGTTTTCCGAATGTTGGAGGAGGATATTCGATCTGGTCGAAAAGAGTATGTGAGTATAGAGAAATTAAAAGAACTCTATACCAAGGTAACAGGAAAGAAAAGCAACATACATAAGTATTATGTTTTGAGGAATGATGAACCAAGTAATACTATACCTGCTCATCTTTATAAAGATGGAATGAGGCATATTCATCCAGACCCAGAACAGGCTCGTAGTATTACGGTAAGGGAGGCTGCCAGATTGCAGACTTTTCCTGATGACTTTGAGTTTCTTGGAGCAAATATGGCACAATATAAAATGATTGGCAATGCTGTTCCTGTGGATTTTGCCAAAATAGTAGCGGAAGCATTATATAAGTTAATTGAAAAATATAGTTGATATGCTATACTATAAAGATTTAGATAAGACAGTCTTGGGGATGCAGCATGATACAGCATCTTCAAATAACATAATAATAGTGTCAGGCTATGTTGGGTATCAAACAATAAAGATGTTGTGTGAGCAATGTAGTGATGTTCATATAACCGTGGTCTATGGAATGTATGGTAGTGAGCGTATTTCACAGCCGTTGCATCTGGCTCTTATGGAAGTTCAAAGACAATATTCCAATATTACCATATTATATTCAACGATTCCTGTTCACTCAAAGATTTATACGTGGAATTGCGATGCCAAGATAGAGAAAGCATTAGTCGGTTCTGCTAATTTTTCAATTAGTGGAATGATGAATGATTACAAGGAGATTCTTTCTGATGTAGAGCAAGACACTTACAGCACATTGAAAGAATATTGTGATTATGTTCTTTCCAAAGCGATAAGTTGCAATGATGCAGAAGTAAAATTTCAAAAAGTATTTAAGGCCTCAGGACACAGCAAATTGGTGCAGCCTCTTTTGGCGAAGAACGTATGTAGAGCGACATTGTTGGATAGAAATGGTATGGTTAGCAAGAAATCAGGTCTCAACTGGGGGCTTAGCAATGGACATGTATCCGAAGGTGATGCTTATATACGTATTACGTCAAACTACATCAAGTTGTTTCCATCTCTTTTCCCTCCCAAGAAATATGTTGGTATGGATAATCCTCTATCAAATGGAAAGAAAAATCGTGAAAATGACGAAGTGGAGTTGATTTGGGATGATGGAGAGAAAATGATTGGGTTATTAGAAGGACAACAAACTAAAACAATCAATGGACTAGTTTATCCAAAACAATTAAGTACAAGTCCAAGTAAATCCATATTGGGAAAATATCTCCGTAAGAGATTAGGCGTGGATTTGAACCATACGATAACCAAGAGAGACTCGCTAAGATATGGGCGTACCAGTATAGACATCTCTTTGGTAGGAGAAGGTATATATTACTTGGATTTTTCAGTAAAGTAAAAAATGTATTATGGCTGAAGCTTCACCTATTTGTAGAGGTAAAAACCTCACTTTAGAAACGGTATTGTCATTTGTTAATGCAATGCCTTTAGTGCCTATGAAAAAGACGGATTTCCATAGTGCCACAGAGTCCAAACTGAAAGGTTGGGCCCAAACACATTCTCAAATAGCCAGACAATTGGCTCTTTATTATGAGAAGGATGGTATGTGTTTGCCTAGATTTACACGAAAAGTGTCTTGCTCTGAAATTTTGCGTTATGTGGCAAATTGGGCAAAGTTATATTTCGTTCCAAACATTTATACTCCAAGTCTCAGAGGAGGCGAACATCAAGCAACAAATATTTATGCTTTTTTGAAAAATGAAGTAAAGTTAGGTGTGAGTTCTTATTCTAAAGCTTGTGAACAAATGTTTGGTGTTGAACTGAACAATACTGATAAGGTAAGAGTCTATCTTAATAATTTTACAGATTTAATTATTAGTGATGATGCAATGTCTGTAAATCAGCATTTGTCTGATTGCTCTATGCCCGAGATTTATCCTGAAATTACAATAGAGTCTGCAGAAGATTATTTTAAATACTTTTCGGTAGAACTTCCAGATAGCGTTGAGGATTCACCTAGTATAGAGTATCCTTTTCAACAAATCTTCTATGGTGCTCCTGGCACAGGTAAATCGCATACCATAAATGAGGAAACGAAAGATGAAGATGTTATCCGTACAACATTCCATCCAGATACAGACTATTCAACATTTGTGGGTGCTTATAAACCGACAACAAAAGAAGTTGAGTTGCGTGACCTTTCAGGTCATAAAGTAGTAGAGAATGGTGAAATTGTAAAAGAAGACCGCATTGTTTATGAGTTTGTTGCACAGTCTTTCTTGCAAGCCTACATTAGTGCATGGAAGAAGTATGCAGACGCAAATGAGGACGGGCCTCAAAAGCAATATTTGGTAATTGAGGAAATCAACAGAGGTAACTGCGCTCAAATCTTTGGCGACCTGTTCCAACTTCTCGACCGTAATGATTATGGCTTTTCTGATTATCCTATAAAAGCAGACGCTGATATGAAGCGACAACTTCAAAAAGCATTTGCAGGATTGGTTATTGCGCAAAAAGACAAAATTAATGCCATTTATGAAGGCAAGGATATTGTATCACAAGTGTTGAATGGCGATATTCTACTATTGCCTAACAACCTTTACATATGGGCTACCATGAACACAAGCGACCAGAGTTTGTTCCCAATAGACTCTGCTTTCAAGCGTCGCTGGGATTGGACTTATATGCCTATATCTAATGCAGAAAAGAACTGGATTATAGAAGTTGATGGAAGCAAATATGATTGGTGGCAGTTCCTTGAAAAGATAAACGAGAAAATTGGTTCCATAACCAATTCTGAGGATAAGAAACTCGGCTATTTCTTCTGCAAAGCACAAGATGGTGTTATATCGGCAAAAACATTTGTCGGTAAGGTTATCTTTTATCTGTGGAACGATGTGTTTAAGGACTATGAGTTTGGTGATGCTATTTTCAATGATGAGGATGGTAGCAAGTTATCTTTCGATAAATTCTATACCTCAGAAGGGAAGAATTCAAAAGTAGTAGAAGAGAAGGTTGCTTTATTCTTTAAAAACCTTGGGCTCATACCAATAGAAATCTCTAAAGAGGAAAGTGAAATAGAAGATGAGGACGGTAATACGCCAGAATCAAACAGCAAAAACTATGACAAGTTTACTGTAAATGATGGCGCAGAATGTGCCAAAAATAGATTGGCTATAGAATGTATAAAAGAATATATTAAGTTAAATTCAGGTATTACAGCACAAGAAGTTTACAATACTTGGTCTTCTTTGGGTAATATTGTCCCTCATTTCATAGAGACAAAGGAACAATATGATGCACGGAAAGATAACAGCAAACGTTCTGACCCTATTGAATGTTCTGGAAGTTTGCTTTATATTGCTCTTAACGGATATGGTAGCAATAATGGTAAAGCTGACGCCCTAATGAATTTGGTTAATGAAAAGGATTGGGGAATAACGGTAAGGAAAATAGTTAAATAATGCGCATACTAATAGAAGAATATCAATATAACGTAACCGACATAAATGACATTCTCCATGGCATTGATGCTTTAGAGAATGTTGAGGGCAAGGTGTCCGTTCATTATGTAGGGTATTTCTATAATACTCTACTGAAGGATTGTGTCTTTATCCTTCCCAAGGTATTGCTCAAAGATGTGGTGGGGCAAGAACTTGTATTTGGAAAGTATAAGCCAGAAAGCATTGCCAATTTGGATGAGAACAATCCTCTTGACGCTGTTGAGAGAAATTTTCTCTACAAGTTTGCTGTTTGGATTTATCGTGCCATAGTAGTTTACAAAAACGACAAACGCAACGATACCGATATTGTATATCATTCACAAATAGCCCAAGTTGGTAATGGGCAGCGCAGATTGAGCAATACTTATCTTGATATTCTTCTGTCGTTGTTACAATTCAATCGTAACAACCAATGTTTCTTCTTTTTCATTGTGAAGAACTTACATAGTGGCTTGAATAAAATCAATTGGACTCGAACCATCGGAACGCAAGCAGCCATTGTGCAAGATGGACGACCTATATACTTGAATCCTGTTAACAAAAAACGACAAATCAACTTTGATGAAGAACTGCTCGTTATCTTCTTCTCAATTTTGAATTATATAGGTGAGACTTATGGCTTCCCAAAAGAAATCTGTTGCCAGTTTCAGTTGATAACGGGAAAGAAGTTTGAGACGTACTTGAATGGTTTCGGCAAAACTCGTTTGCGCCAAATTAAGTACAAATATTTCTCTGACAAAGCACTACAACTGTGGCAATTGTGCTATGCCTTCTTTGATGAAGCAAGGCAAGTGTTCATCACGACAGAGCAGAAAGAATACCTGTTGGTCAAGAATTTCTATATTGTGTTTGAGGCTATCATAGACGAACTGATTGGTGATAATCCATTGCCAGATGGTATGGAGAAAAAGCAAGAGGATGGAAAAATCGTTGACCACTTATTTACAGCCAAAAGTTTGATTGAAAGCGAGAACAAGCAGACCTATTATATAGGTGACAGCAAGTATTACAAGATGGGGCATGAACTTGGTTCAGAGTCTATCTATAAGCAATACACCTACGCAAGAAATGTCATTCAATGGAATCTTGACATTTTCAATAATGGTAATACAACGGAGTCGGGCATTCGTCTTCGTGATGATGTGACGGAAGGATATAATATCATTCCGAACTTCTTCGTGTCAGCAAAAATGGACGAAAGTTTTGACTATACAAATGATGGTATCGAAAAGACAGATCGCAAGAAGAACCGTCACAAACAAGTACAATTCAACAACCGCTTGTTTGACCGCGACACCTTGCTTCTGTTCCATTATGATGTAAACTTTCTTTTTGTCCTGTCGCTCTATGCAAGAAATAACACGGATCAAAAGACGCAATGGAAACATAACATTCGTGAGCGTTTTCGCACAGAAATACAAGAATGGCTACAAAAGGATTACGACTTCTATGCGATGAAGGCACATCCCGATGTGAATGGCGAAGAATACATCAAGACACATTTTAAAGAGTTGCTTGGCAAATTATATACTCCATTTACAGATGAGAGTGTATATTCTTTAGCATTAGATACTACAACAGAAGTGAACAAGGCAGAGAATGAACAACTGCTAAGTGAATTGAAAAAATATTTCTTTGTAGCAGATTGTAGACTTGGCGAACACCCTGACAAGGTTCTGCAAAAGCCTATAGCCGAAGGATACTTACCCGTTGCTGACGCAACAAAAAATGGTGTATTAATGGTGATGATGGAGAACTACGAAGGAAAGAAACAAAAGTTCCTGCCAACAGGGAAACTTGCTGTCGGTATCAAATACACAAGAGACGGCATAGAAATTGTAGAAAACTTGCAATCCATTGGATATGTGCTATTCCATACTCGTAAAGATGTCGGTCAGCATCTTTTCCGCGTGAAGAGTGTTCAACTCATAAAGTCAGTGGACGACTTGCCTGTTGGAATATACAAGAATGTCAGCACAACGGAAATGTATGTTGTAGTTGATATTGAAAAATCTAATCAAATGGATGCTTCTGAGATGCATTCTTCAAGGAAGGCATATACTCCGAATACGAGATACGATGCACAATATTTCAAATTATCACAACTAAAGAGTCCGAAATAGAGATATCCTAAATATGGTAGATAATAAAAGGAAACATAAATATACTAATTCAAGAAATAATGCATATTCATTCTCGAAGAAAAAAGAGAGTGAAGCCAAAGAGATTTTCTATTGGTGTATTGAACACTGTAAGTTTTGGATAGCTTTATTTTCTATATTCGGTGGAATATGTGTAGCTTGTTATAAGTTTGGTGTGTTTATTTCTGATGTTGAGTCTAAAATTGAATACAATAATCTCATTCAAGAGAATAATGAAAAATTAGCAAAACAAAAGAGTGAATTTGACCAAGCTATACAGGCACTTAACAAAGAAATTCGAGACTTGGAAAAAGAAAATACATCTTTGAAAACAGAATGCTTGCAATTAAAAATGTCAAAAGAAAAAAGCAATTAACAATGAAGAAGACTTCTATTATAAAAAGTATTTACACACTCCCAATTATTGTTCTATTGGGTTGTCTATTCCATGTCATTTCTTTGACAGATAAGTTACAGGAACAAATAGAACAAAGAGATAAAACAATACAAGATTTAGCTTTTAGTGATAGTCTTGTACATAAATATTTCTTAATCAAAAAGGATTCAATAAAAAAAGAAGATTCAATAATTACGACTACAACATATATATTAAAAGAAGAGTATCAACCCAAAGAAATAACAAAATATACGGATATTCATCATTATCATTCAGTGCAATATGAAAAAACAGAATATGCATTGAGAGGTAATGATACACTATCTCTTAGCAGCAGTATTCAAGAAACAAAACAGCTTGTAGCTAAATACAATGCACTTGTTAAAGATTACAACGCATTAGGAAACAAATACAATTTATTGGTTAAGGAGAATGGAGCATTAGATAAATCATACCAAGCATCCCAAATGGCATTAGGCTTAATAAAGAGATCTTATGACATTGATTATCATGTAGAAGATGAAGGAGAAAATCAAATAAAAGTATCAATCTCTGCTGAAAAGGCAGACTCTGCATTTATGTTATTGCCCTATTATCGCAAGAAATTAAAATTTGACAATATAAAGAATGTTTGGATTATAAAATGATAAATCCGATTTGATAGGCGACCAACGCTATAGCGACCGATTGACATACGATGGGACTTGGGAAAACAACCTGTTCAACTTTATTCGCATGGTCATTCCGAAACTGACACGTGATTTGCCTCACCCTTTCAGTATGAACGGTGTAGTGCGCAAAGACGATTGGTTATGGAGAAAACCTTGGCTCGGGTTTCCCACTCATTCTAAACGCATAGAATGAAAAGCATTGGATAAAGCCTGAGTTTCAGGAACAGCCTGAACTTATGCAAGTAAAATTGACATTACATATTCAAAACGAGCCAACAAACGAGCCTGTAAATGAGCCTGTAAATGAGCCTGTAAATGAACGGCAACAAACTATACTATCTATCATGAAGCAAAGTCCATCAATAATAAGAGAAGATTTGGCAAACAAACTGGGTATTTCGCTTGCAACGTTAAAAAGAGAACTTACTTCGTTAAGAAAGGAAGGGTACATTACACGTAGCGGAAGTGATAAAAATGGACAATGGATTGTTCTTTCAAAATAATAGTAGATGAAGAATATGACGGTTTCTTCAATATAATATAAACGTAAAATTGCAGGTAGCTGTTCTCTTTTAACTTGAAGAATGCTTCCTGCAATTTTATTTGACAATTATCTGCTACGCCGTATCCGATACTTCACTGGTCGCATCATCGCAGCTGACACAGCAATGCACCTGCGCCACCAATGCCCATCATCTCATATAATAACATAGTACGAAGCATAAATAACACTGTACGTGAAAAAAGCTGCCATATCTCCCAGCTTCTGCATAACTCGTTGTATATAAGCAAAATAAAGGCTGGCAGATAACTCGAAAATCGGGTTATCTACCAGCCTATCTACCAGCCTCAATAATCCTTCTGACAGCCTCAACAATCTATCTGACATGGTAGTTCTTTACAAGTGAGCACATGTTTATACAATTCAGTTTGCATTTTATTGTGACACCTCAAAGAAAAGCCTTATATTTGCAGAAGAAAAGCAGTTTAAAAGAAGTCTTCCATATGCTGAAAGACAATGAGATACGCCAGTACGGAGAATACCGCACCAAGCGCCTCGTTCTCGAAGCCTGGAACAAATTCGGATTTGACAATTAAAAAGAGATAAGTATGACTAAAGAAGATAATATTATACTATATCACTATACCACAATGAATACGTTCTATAATATGATAGAACATTCATTGTGTTATGAGGAAGGCGATATACATCCCAAATATATAACAATGTGGGCAACACATTACGCCTTTCAAAACGATCCTACAGAATGTCAGTTGTTCTTTGAAGGATTAAAAGCCGGTGTGCTTGATTATACTAAAAAGAACAACATTCCACTTAATGACAAAGAAAAGGAACTCACACAACATCCACAGTACAATCTGAACATATTTACGATTTCGTTCTCTAAGCAGGAAGACGATTTAACGATGTGGCGTGGCTATGGACAAAATGGAGATGGCATAAGTTTAGGTTTCGATTTCTCCAAGCTTCCATCAACTTTACCTATGTATGGAGCTGATTGCAAAGAACGTAAATATTGGAGTGAAAGTGAGCCGACATATTTACTTTATGATGAAATAAAAAAATGTGAGTATGTTGATACAAATAACATCAAGATTGCAGAAGAAGCCTGCAATAAGACATTAAAAAACATTTTCAATAAAGATGAGTGGACAGATGTAAAACAGGCTATAATAAACAATGCTTATGCTCCTATCTATAAAAATAAAAAATATGAAGCAGAGGGCGAATATCGCATCATAAAACATCAAATAATGCCACAATATCGTCTTGCAGACAACAAACTTGTACCATACATCAAAATTAACATCCCCATTGAATGTCTAAAAAGAATCATTGTAGGACCATGTCAATCCTCGTCTGAAGTTGTCATGAGAATAAAATCATTCTTATGGACAAAGTGTTTTGATACAGAAGTAATCACATCGGCTATTCCTTACAGAAGTAGATTGTAAAAAGCGAATAATGGAAAAATATAGGCCCTTCACACCTTTCGCCTTCAACGTGTCCTGCAGACCGACCAGAGCCTTCTTAACCTCGTCGTCGAAACGTATTGCTATGAATATGCGAGCCATTATTGTGAGTGTTAGTTAATGGTATTTCTTAAATATCAGAGCTTTACTTTTCTTCTATTTTTATGCGAAGTTACACAAAATATATGGGATATCAAACAAATTTTATACAAACGGTAAACACATAAAAATGCGGTAGAGTTTTACTTTCTCTACCGCAATCTTAAAATGTAGTTTTGTTTTACTTGTTCTTCTCGTAATATCCAATGGCAGTCTGAATGTTTTTCTGTACTGCCTTTGTGCTGAACGTCGCACCGGTGCATCCGTCTATGTCTGTGCGTTCGGTGAGCTTCTTAGCCTTTGATACTTTCAGGTTGTTGTAAAGTGGCAGCAGAAACTTCTTTATGCGGGCGAAGTAAGGCACTGTTTCTTCATTTTTCAGAGCCACCACTTTCAGCACCTTGCCGTTCTTGAAGTACACCTCTACAGGGGTGCCTTTGCGATAGCCACGGGCTTTACATATTGTTCTGGTGTTTACTGAGCAGGTGCCGTCGGCGTGTCGTTTCATCACGTTGTCGGCTTGGATGGTGATGGCTGCGAGGAGCAGCAATGTTGTCGCTGCTCCTCTTTTGATGCACTTCTTTATTGAAAGCATGTTCTTTGTCATTTCTTTTTCTTTTTCTGAGTTATTTCATTGTTACCTGAATGCGATTGCCTGCCGCTGTGAGCTGTCGGCAGAAGTCGCGAATGTTGTCAGTGGTGAGACTGTCCACCTTCTGCAGATAGTCCTTGTTGAAGTCGATGCCCTCGCGCAGTTCGTGATAGCGCACGTATTCCCACCATCCGTTGGTGAGCACGGCGCGACTGTAGTTCTTGCGAGCATATTCCTTCACTTTTTCCAGTTGTTCCTCGGTGGGACCATCTGCTGCCATGCGTTGCAGTTGCTGGTCTATTACGGGCAGAAGCTCGTCGTATTTGTTCGGGTCGCAACGGAAGCTGACAGTCATTGAACATCCGTCTGCAGGATATCTCCAGAACTGTCCCTCCACGTTAACGCCGTATGTGCCTCCCTTTTCCTCGCGCACCTTTTCTGTGTAGACGCCGCGCATAATCTGAGAGAGCACGTCGAGCTTGAGGTCTGTGTCAGCGGTATAGGCTATTGGTGCAGAATAGACGATGTTGGTCTGTGCCGAAGGTGTTGCCATTTCTTTGTGGAACACCTTTGTCACCTTTCCTTTCTGAATGTCTAGAGTGTATTCTCCGGGCTTGCAGCTGTTGTTGGTGTTCTTCTTTCCTGGCAAACTTGCAACGTACTGGCAGAGAAGTTCTTCGAAGTCGTCCTCGCGTATGTCACCCGTAATGATAAGGTTCATGCCTGCAAGATTGCTGAAGCGCTCGTTGTAAATCTGATAGATGCGGTCGAAGCTTACCTCCTTCATTCTGTCAGCCGTGAGCGGTTGGGTGCGTTTGCGTTCTCCGTATACGGCTACGCGCAACGAGTCGTTGTAGGTGACGTTAGGGCTTGCGTTGCGGTTACGCAACATCGACTGCTGCTTGGTTATCATATTCTGGAATATGGCTTTGTCCTTGCGCGGATTGGTGAGGTAGAGATACATTATCTGCAACCACGTCTTTAGGTCGGATGCCACGCACACTCCCTTTACTCCCTCTTCTTCTGCGTCGATGTATGGCACCACGCGCAGCGCCTTGCCGCGGCGCTTCTTCTCGAGAGTGAGAAAGTCGAAGTCGGCTGCTCCGCTCTCTTTCACTACGCTTCCGAGGAATTGCAGCGTCGGAGCGTCAGTGTCAGGATAGAGCGAGCGACCGCCCATGCGAAACATGTTTATAGTAAGACGGTTGGGCTCGATGTCTGACTGTCGTGCGCTCACCTTTATGCCGTTAGAGAGGAGATATTCGGTGTAGCCGTTGGCGGCTGTATGCTTGGCGAGAATCTTGCCCTTCTTGGGTAGCTTCTTCATGAATACAGGGTCAACCTGACGTGACGAGTTGTCGTTGGCATATTCATGCTTCTGTGCGTTCTCTATCCATGACTTGAACTGATCTGCCGAAGGCATGGTGTATGGCTTGCCGTCATATTCTGTCGGACCGAAGACGATGCACACCTGATTCTGATTGTCTGCCATCTCCTTCATCGTCTCGTTGATGTCGTCAAGAGTGACGCTGGCAGAAAATTCTGCCTCCAGCGCTGCCTCGTATTCGATGTTCATGCAAGGCTCGTCGCTGCAGAAGTTAGACACGATGTTCTTGGCATATTCGGCGTTGCGTGTCTTGTCCTTGTTGTCAAGACGGTGTTCGATGTTGACGGTGTGCTGCACCTTGGCATGCTCCAGTTCGGCTTCTGTGAATCCGTAACGTCTTGCCTTCTCCACAATCTCTATGGCAGCATCAATACCAACCTGCGGATTGTTGGGCATCAGACCGATGTTGAGAGCGAAGGCGTCCTTCTCGGTGGTGACGTAGAAGCTGCCTGCGCGACAACTTGCTGACATCACTCTCGGCTGAGCCTCATGTGAGAGTTGAGCCAGTCGCTGACGCAGTATGAACATGGCGAGTTTCGACTTGTAGCTGCCGAGGAAAGCCTCGCGTGTGGCTCTCGTCTCTCGTGGCTCGGCGTCATGCTTCATGTATAGCGAGAAGTTGAGCGTGGGCTGCTCTTTGTCGGCTTTGGTGTATACTATCATCTCCTTGTTGTCAGGCACCGTATAGTAAGTGCGCTGTGGGGCGCCGGCTGGTACCGAGTCGTCATTAAAGAGGCTCTTTATCTTGGCTTCAATCTCGTCCACATTGATGTCGCCCACAACGATAATGCCCTGCAGATCGGGACGATACCACTTGTGGTAATAGTCGCGCAGAACATCGTAATGGAACGTATCCACCACTTCTATATGTCCTATTGGCAGACAGTCGGCATACTTCGATCCGGCGTATATCACAGGCATGGCATTTTCCATCATGCGCTGCGTTGCCATGCGTGAGCGTCGTGTGCGCCATTCCTCACGTATCACGCCACGCTCCTGGTCGATTTCGTTGTCCTTGAGCAGCAGCGAGCCAGCCCAGTCGTGCAGAATGATGAGGCAGGTGTCTGTAACGCCCGCCTTGCTTACGGGAGCGTTGGATATGTTATAGACGGTCTGGTCTATGGAGGTGTAGGCATTGAGGTCGGCACCGAACTTTATGCCGTTGCGCTCACACCAGTTACGTACGGAGCGTTCGCCGCCATTGCCGTCAGGAAAGTTGCGAGTACCGTTGAATGCCATGTGCTCCAGAAAGTGAGCCAGACCGCGCTGCTCTGGGTTTTCAAGTATTGAGCCAACACGCTGAGCGATGTAGAAGTCGGCCTGTCCTGGAGTCTGGGCGTTGTGGCGTATGTAATAGGTAAGCCCGTTGGCGAGTTTGCCTTTGCGAATGCAGCTGTCGAGAGGCAAGGTCTGTGCCGAGACAGCTATGCAGCTGCCAAGGCACATAAGAAGAGAGAAGATACGTCTTTGTCTCATATTCAGTATTTAAGTTGTTTTTATAGTCGGGTGTCTGTTTTTTTATTTCTTAACCATCTGAATGCCTCCGGCTGTATATTCCTTGTTGTTCTTTACGATAACGATTTTGCCGTTACGCAGGAATACGCCGTTGGCGGTACGATTGGTGTTTGCATTCACATTGTTGATGCCAGTCGGGGCTGGGTCGAGAGGCAGAACCTTGAGTCCTGTTCCTATCACGTTGCCATCGCCAAGAGCAATGGTGGTGTTGCCGCGCAGGTTGCCGATAAACTCAGAGGTGCCAGTAGATATTACATCGCCATTGTTAGTGCACTTCACTACCGATACCAGTCCTTCGGCACGTGCCGAATTGCCTACGATACCGGCTACGTAAAGGTCCTGTCCGCTTACTGCTCCGTTATTGACGCAGTTGCTTATAGCCGTTGCTGCCTCGTCGCCCTTCATCACGTTGCCGACGATGCCGCCCACGTTCTTCACGCCGTTAATCGAACCGCTATTTGTGCAACCCTCGATGTCCACAGCGTTGCTGGCGCAGCTTACGATGCCGGCTGTGTACTGCTTGCTCTTGGCTGTTCCCTGAGTGTCGTCCACGTTGCCGCTGTTGGTGCAGTTCTTTATGGCGCCAGAGTAAGAGCCGGCAATGCCTGCCGAACCAAGGCCGTTGCTGGTTGAAAGATTGCCGCTGTTGGTGCAGCCCTCTATAAGATAGCTGTACGTAGTGATGCTTTTGCCTGACTGCGATCCGCCGCAGATGCCAGAAGCGTAAGTCATAGCCGTCACGTTGCCGTAGTTATGGCAGTCTTTCACGGTTCCGTTGCCGTTGACCATGAATCCGCAGATGCCGCCGGCAGCGAAGTTTGTGGCTGTGATGTCTGCATAGTTGGAGCAGTTCTCTATGGTGCCCATATTTAGCGAAGCGATGGAGCCGACGTAGTTGTAGCTTGTGATGTGGTTGTTCTCGCTGAAGACGATGTTCTTCACCACGCCGTTCTTGTCTATGCATCCGAACAGGGCGTTATACTTACCTTCAGCATTATTGCCGTTCTCGGTGTGATAAATGCCGCTGATGGTGTGTCCGTCGCCGTCAAAGGTTCCGTCAAAGCCATAGGCTATCTTTGTGATTTGGGCGTTGCCGTCCTTACCGATGGCTGGCAGTTGCGTCGGGCTCGCTTCCGAGCCGCCGAAGTCGATGTCGTTAGTCATCTTAAAGTACTCGCCGGTTCCCTTGTGGTCTGCGTTGCAGTTGTTTGCCATTGCGGCGAAGTCGGCTGCTGTGCTGATGATGTAAGGGTCTGCCTCTGTGCCGTTGCCGTTAAGGCCCCATGATACTGTAGAGCCGTCGCTCTGAGCCATTGCTGTCATCGCTGCCATGCAAGCGAAGATAAATGTAAATGTTTTCTTCATATTCTGATTTTTTTTTTAAGTTGTTTCCTAAAATGTTGCTGCTGCCGTTACGGTCAGCGTGTTGCGTGTCAGTCCTTTCATGTCGCCATCGGTGGCTTGGTGGAAGTCATACCTGAGCGATATGGCAGGACGTAAGGGCGTGCCTTTGACGGGCATTTCGTATTTGATGGCTGCGTGTGCTGCCGCTTGGCTGAAGCTGCCCATTGTGGTTATCACTCCTGCTTCTGCTGACCATAGCCTGCCTCCTCGTGTGAGCAGACTGCGTCGGGCGATTACAAACGGAGCGATGATGTGGCGCGATGTGGTGTATGTGTCAGGATAGACATAGGCGGTCTGTCGGCGTGTCCAGTAGTGGGTGCCTCCCATGATGTGCCATAAGAATATCTGTCCCGACGGTTTCCAGTAGGCGTTCACAGTTGCCATGCCGTAAGTCTGCACCTTGTCTGCCATCTTAGTAGGTTCGAAGTATTCGTAGTATGTGGCAGCCGTGCCGTTTGTGGCTGTTGTCTGCCGATAGTTCTCGCGTTCGGATGTGAGGCTTTCTGTGGTCAGGCGCAGGTCCATCCATACGAGGCGCTCCACGTTTTGTGTCATGTCGTAGCGCAGATGCATTGCGAGGCAGTCGCCGTGGTGCTGCTCATGCGAAGCGCTGTATTGCGACTTACGTCCGTAGTAGCCGGTGCGGTGGCTGTATGTGATGTCAGCGAACAGACGGTCATACTTGGCTTGAGCCGTCACGCCAATGTGTTCTGAGAGCAGTGGCAGACGGTTCTTGCTGTCTGTGAACCCTTCGGTGCCGAAAGTCTCACGTTCGCCATGACGGTTGGCATAGTCGATGAGCGTGTAGTAGATCTGGTCCGTGGTGCCGTAGGTCTTAAACTGCATAGCCTCTATGCGACGGTTATAGACCAGTCCTACACCAATGCCACTGTTGTGAGGCAACGCAAGGAAGGCATCCGTCCTTACGTCCATATCCGTCAGCGTATTGCTGTGACGAAGGTCGCGCTGCTTGGCGTATGTGCCGGCTGTATAGTTGAGGCGTGCGCCTACAGCCAGACGTCGCCATACTCTCCAGCCGATGGCTCCGTTTATGCAGAATGTCTCCATGCTCTTGTCGCCGGCATTGTCGTTTGTTTCCTCAACGAGGTCAAACGGCTTCAGATTCATTGTAGGCATAAGCATGCTGCCGGCAGCATCTGAGATGTTGTGTCGGCTGTACGTGGCTCTGCCGTAAGCCACAATGTCAGCAGAGAGTCTGCAGTATGACTGCACGTCGGCATCATAAGCGTCCTGACGCTTTCCTTCTGACATGGTGTGCAGCTTGCCTTCGTCGTGACGATAAGAGAGCGTGGCGTGAGCTATGGTGCTGTCGTCGAAGGAGGTGAGAGCTGCGGCGTTGTCCGATGTCAGCCATACGTTACGCTGCTCGGTCAGCCGGAAGTCGCGTTGAGCCATTGCCGGCAGACACAGCAGATTAGCGAAGAGAACTATTTTCAGCTTCATAGAAGTCATTCGTTGAATTGTTAGTGTCCTGATATACGGTATGCCCGTCCACGGTCTTTTCCACCTTTCTTATCAAGGCATGTCCGTAGCCTCCGGTAAGAGTGGCATAGCCATTGTCCAGATCGGACGTGAGGCGCTTCTTGCAGTTGGCAAGAGCTGTGGCGTTATACACCTCTACTGCGTCAATCACCCAGCTACGCGGCATCTTCAGACATGCATACACGATGTTGTCATCTTTTCCCGTCGGATATATCATATTGGCATTGTCCTCGCCGAAATCCTTAGGCGTTACGCCCTCGGTGCGGAACATTATCACGGCTGGAGAAGTCTGGCTCATCGCCCAGGCATTGCCCTTGCCGTATTTCACCGCTTTCAGATAGTGGCTGACCGGAATGACGTCGGCAGGCGAGGGATAATACAAGGTGTTGTTATACTTACCTCCGTCGCTGCTTGTCGCCTCCACGTCGTACATGCAGTAGTAGGCTGCGTTGGCATAGTTGACAGAGTTGCTGTAGGTCTGCGTATTGTCAATGGCTCCATGCACGTTCACCACGAGTTCCGAGTAAGGCGCTATCGTGCAGCCCGGTTGGAAATACCAGATGCCGTTGAGCGCCGGAATCCAGTCGGCGTCGGCATAGTCCAGCTTGCCTCCGTTGAGGAAGGAGTGTGTGTTGGCTTCGGCATTGTATGGCTCGACGATGCCGAAACCTACGTTGTCGAGCGACACCGTCTCTGATGAGTTGTTATAGATGATGATGCACTTGTCTATGGCGAATTTGCCAGACCCGTCGTCTTTCTGACAACCTCCATTATACAGCTCCTTTATAAGTATAGGGTTGGCTGTCTGCATGGTCGTGATGCTGACTGGCAGCATTATGTTAGTGCTGGCGCTGCCTATAGCCACGTCGGACAAAGCTCCGTTGCATACATGACGGAAGTATTCGTCGTCGCTCACTTTCGATGCGCTGACGCTGTATATGCCAGCGGGCAGAGTGAAGCGGGCAATACCGTCGCCGTCTGTGGAAGCTTCGAAAGTGCTGCCGATGTTGTTGGTCATCTTTACCGAAACATCAGCCACGCTTTCGCTCAGCCTCACCTCGATGTTGTAAGTGTCTATATGCTCGTCGTAGCTGCACGATGCCAATATGGTCAGCACAGTAAGCAGCAGGGCAAAATAGTATTTCGTTATATTGTTCATATTTTCTTGTTTTTATTCGTCGATTGTCCATTCGTCTACAGTCTTACAACTTCACTCTGACGGATGCTCCATAATAGAACTTCGGGACGTATCCGCTGTCAAACAGCGATGTCTTCAGTCCGGTCTGTGCATTGCGAACGGACGCCAAGTTGTTGAAGCAGTTGTTGGCGTAGAACGAAAGACTCACCCATCTGCCTATCTCCTTCGTTACGGAGAAATTGGCTGAGCAATATGCCGACACATCCTGCGGATTGAAGTAATATGCAGTGTTGCTTCTTACTATCAGATTGCTCAGTTGGCGATATAGTGTAGGATTGTTGTCCTTGGCAGCCAGAAGAGCCTCAGCGAAGGGAATGCGTTCCGATGGATTGTCCCATGTAGAGTAGTATTCTGGGTATACAGCTACATAATGGTCGGTCTGTCCCGTATATTTCGTTCCCGTCACGTCGCCAGCCTCGTTGAGCGTTATGGTTGTGCGGTTGTCCGAGAGATTGCGTCGGTAGTTTAGCAATGTCGCCTCCAGACGCATGGTCATGATGAGTCGCAGTCGTGGTATGCGTGCCGTCAGAGTGGTGTTGAGGCTGCATCCCTTGTCCAGCATGCCGTTGCTCACCGTTGGCGTGCTTGCCGTTGAGGCAGATGTGACGTTGCTGCCTACGTAATAGCCTATAAGCGGTTTTACGTCGGAACTTTCGGCTTGGTCGCCAATGCCATTGGGACTGCCCGCAATGAGCGTATTGTCGATGCCACGATAGTGATAATACTTGCCGTCTATGCGCAGCGACAGACCTAAGGTGTGGCGGTTGCTGATGATGGGCATCTCTGCCACCCATTCCAGTCCGTAGCGTGTCACAGGCGAACCGTTCACATACTGTAGGTTGGCGGTGTATGTGCGGCGGGTGGAGTTGGGCAGCGTCACCGTGTGACCGTCAGTGGCTGATGTCACGCTTATAACGCCAGTAGTCGGGTTTACGCCGTATATGCGGTCTGCGACGGCAATCCCGCAACCTTCAAGAGCCGACTGCGATGTCTGGTTGTAGGCAAAGGGTGTGTATACGTTCAGAGTCTGATACGGATTGTACGTGCGGCTCCAGAATGCCGAAACACTCAGCCGCGCCTTGCCAACGGTTGCGTCCAGTCCTGCTTCCACCTGGTTGGCATGCTGCCATTTCAGATTTCTGTTATATAAGGCGCGTTTCACGTCGGTGTAGTAGGCATAGTAAGCCTTGCCGTCGGCTGTTGACCCTGGTGTGAATACGAGGCGGTCTGTGTATGTGTCGGCAGGATAGAGCACCTGAAACGACGGCAGCTTCACGCTTTTGCCATAGCCGGCATGCAGCGTGAGCGACCATTGCCTACCTTTTGTTATATTATATCGTGAGTTTATTCGTGGCGAGAGGCTTGCAGCGGTGCCGTAGTCAGAACCGCTGATCATAGTGATGTCGTCACGCAGTCCGCCTACGATCATCAGTCTGCCTATCGTCAGGCGTTCCTCTATGAACATCGCCAGACTGTGCATCGTTGGCAGGAGGCTGTAGTCGTAGGGTCGCCATGTGGGAGCCAGACGCATGTCGTCGTAGTATGTGCCCTGACCGTTATTGCGTGTAGAGTTTAGTTCGGTGCCGACAGTCAGCTTGTTCACGGCTCCGAGAATGCGTCGTGTCCACTCGCCCTTTAGCTTAAGCTGCATGGTCAAAGGCTTCTGGTCGTTGAAAGACCGCACATACCAGTAGCCCGTCGGACCCAGTATGATGTCGCCCGTGCCCATGCCGTCAGCGTAGTCTTTGGCTATGGCAT
>ERZ1026901.122-NODE-122-length-69777-cov-119.937796_pt1 | contig 69777 bp, 41 predicted proteins | sample MGYA00380179_ERZ1026901 | MGnify/ENA primary metagenome ERZ1026901 (study PRJEB33269, sample SAMEA4719815) | human gut metagenome | biome: human-associated habitat; feature: organic feature; material: feces | place: Cameroon | collected 2013-10 ... | reverse complement strand
CGCAAAACGCCAATGCCCAGATGGCGGAATCGGTAGACGCGCTGGTCTCAAACACCAGTGGGGCAACCCATCCCGGTTCGAGCCCGGGTCTGGGTACTAAAAAAGGAGAGAAGTTCGCTTCTCTCCTTTTTTTGTTGCTACAACTCTTGTCAGACGTATTTCGGCTCACCCAAGAAATTCATGGGTGAGTCTTTTACTAATGATTTTATTATTCTTCGACAATCTTTCCGAAATTCTTCCAATATATTGCTGACATATATTTCTCCTTACTGCCTTTAGGAACATACAATGTACTTTTGCTGCGGTCTGCTTCTGTATCTGGATTCAAGATAGGTGGTGTTGCTAAAGCTATATGCAGGTTGTTTACTCGGAGTCCTTTAAGGGCATTGGATGACAGATAGGCTGTATTCGGAATAAAGAGTCTGTTCATGGTGCCACCCGTGTTAAATGCTTCGTCACCTATATAACGGAGCTTGGAATCTGCCGGAATAACAATCTCTTCTATCTTGGAAGAGCATGCGAATGCCTCGTTGCCTATACGCTCTACACTGGCAGGAAGGACAACTGTCTTGAGATTTTTACAGTCAGCAAAAGCCTCATAGTTAATAGTCTTGATGCCTTTGGGAAGTGACAGACTCGACAAATGGGAGCCGAAGAATAGTCTTGAGCCAATATTGCACTCTTGGTCATAGCTTGAGAAATCGCACGCCGACATAGCCAGCGTATCAAGAGACAGCCGGCTTATTTTAGCTGCATATTCAACGTCTTGTGGTGTTGCAAAGCCTACCAAGGAAAGACTTCTCAACCTTGTTAGATTTTCTTCTTCCTTTCCCAATAAAACATTCAGTCTTTCTGAGAACATTCCAAATTCGATAGTCTCAGATGCATTCAGTGTACGTGGTTCCTGTCTCACCTCGACGATTGACTTTTTATTATGAAGACTGTCACCGCTAATGTCAAGGAAGGCACGTCTTCCCAAACCTGTGTTAAGTTGGGCTTTAAAGGGGAATTCAAACGTCTGACCTTCGTTACACGTCACAACCTTATAAATGCTACCCATCCAACTTGTGTCCACGGGTTTGGTGTTGTCGCCAGAACCAGTGACAAACATAGTTTTGTTGATGGTAAATGAAGTATTGGCTTTAACTGGGACAACAAAGCTACCGCCCGTATTCTTAACGTAGACAATACTGTCCTTGAAATATGCCAGTTTGTATGGGTCTTGATTTACCTTTATGATGTAGTTGCCTCGTAATGAGGAAATGTTCACCATGGCTTCTCTGGAGAAAAGAGAAGTGTCGGAAGGAGCACATTGAATGCGGATACCGTCAGCTCCGCTAACAGAGTCGGTACATTCCGTAGCAGAACACCATTTGCCGGTACCGGATGAATAGTTGATGTCAACACCCAAACCGCTATCCTTAAGAAAGACAACAACGGTGTCCACCCCGTCCGGTCCGATATTGAGACCGTCGGCAAGGATCTTTTCTGTCGCTGGATTTATCGTCTCTTCCTCATTTTCCTTACATGAGGAAATGGCAAGTACAGCCAAAGCAAAGAATAAAATAAACTTAATCTTCATAATCCGATAATTTTGTTTTCGGTTGCAAAGTTACGGCTAAAATTTTATTTTTCTTTTATGATGATGTCTAAATTCTATTCTTGATAAAAACTGGAGAAATAAGTAAAAGTGTATTTTTAATTTAACCGCCATTAATTTAATGGCCATTACAATAGCGTGAGCTGACGCAAAGATAGTGATTTTATTATAATTATGAGCATAAAAAAGTCGGAAACATTAGGGAATGCTCTCCCTTTTGTTTCCGACTTCTTTTTTGTCTTTATAGGTCTTTAAAGCATCTTAACGTGATGATGCCTTGGTTTTATTACTTAGTCTTAAGCTCCTTCTTGCCGCCTACGATGTAGAGACCCTTGCCGAGAGCGTTGATGTCGTCACCGAGGTAGCGTCCGTCGATGCTGTATACGCGGTTGTCAGCCTTGCGTGTGTCAGCCTTGATGTCCTTGATGGCAGTCTCTGATGTGGTGTTGTCGAGGATGTTGTCCTCGTTGCCGCCCATAACGTCAAATGATATGGTGCCGTTGACGTTCTTCTTGATGGCAGTGATAGGCTTGCCCATAAACTTTGTGCCGTCCGCGTTCTTGTTGTAGAGCTTGGCTGCAGGACGTGAGTCGTCAGTAAGCTCGTCGTTGAGAGGTACGCCGCCTGACATGTAAGGATAGAGGTCGTTCTTGATGCTCTCCAGTACTGTTCCGTCAGCGTCGTTGTCAGCATGGAAGATGGTGCAGCGCTGGTGGTCAGATGCAGAAGCGTTAACCTGATTGATGCCCCACTTGGTCTGGTCATAGTCGACGTGTGTGATCATAAGACCGCTGCCGTAGAGCTCAGCGTCCCAACCCTTCTTCTGACGGTTCTCGAGGGTGTAGAACTCGTCTGGATGCTTGTCGTTATAGAGGATGAAGGGACGTCCATAGTCCTCAGAGCTCTTCATGGCTTTGATGGTTGCCGGCTCGTCGAGGACGATAGGCTCTGTCCATCCTGCGTAGATACGCTCGTAAGCGGTGTAGTTACATGGAGTGAAGCCGCCGCCGTTGTATGAACCGGCGCTCATTACGTCGTAGAAGCCCATACCGTAGTTGCCGCCGTTAGCGCTGGTGTCGTACATATCGGCGAATCCGAGGCAGTGTGAGAACTCGTGGCAGATGGTTCCGATACCAGCGAGCTTGAGCTCGTTGGTGTATGTGCCGGTTGCATTGTTGATGACACGCTCCATCTCGTTGGCGCAAGCGTAGGTGTCCACCTTGCCCTTGCCCTCTGCCGTGTAGTTGAGCACCTTGCCCACACATGTGTATCTTATCTGATACTCGTGCGGCCATACAGTCTTGGCATCACCGCCTGAAGCCTCGCCGAGACCTGCGTAGAGCACGAACACCTGGTCAGCATAGCCGTCGCCGTCCCAGTCGTAGTCGTTGAAGTTGAATCCGTCAGCCACGGCAGCGTCACAGCCTTCCTGAATCATATATCCCACCTTTGTGTCGATGTTAGCGCCATCGTTCTTGCCGTAGTATGATGAGGTATGTGAGAGTGTGTACGGACCTGCGATGTCGAAGTCGAGCTCAAACTGACCGTTGCTCTGTGAGAGGAAGTAGTCGGTGACAGATCCTACGTATCCGTCCTCGTGAGTGAGTCCCTTCTCGTTAGCCACCATCTTATAGTATGCGTTGTCATGACCAGTCTCAAACTTCTGGTTGGGGAACTGTACGAGGATGATGATGCCCTTCTTCTTGCCTGTGTAAGTGATGTGCTCGTCGCCAATCTGTACTCTCTGCTGTCCGCTTGAGAATGACATGTTGACGGGCTTAACTACAGAGTTGAGGCGCTTGGCACGCTTCTCGCCGATGTTGGCGCGGCGCATCTGGGCATGAGCTGCCATTACGTCCATATTGGCAGCTTCGTAAACGCCTTCCTTATCCTGGCTTTCCACGTAGCGCATGCCGTTGTCGGCCTGCCACCAGTTCATGTACTCGTCGCCCATCTGTGTTGCCACAACCTGTGTGCCGTCAGCGAGCGTCAGTGTCTTCTTGGCCTGCTTTGCGGGCACTGCGAATGTGGTGCTTGTAGCAAGAGCCAATGAGAGCATTGCAATGATTTTCTTCATATAACTATATTGATTTTTTGTGATTAGCTTGTAACGACGGCAAAATTACATAAATCTCAGCAAAACAACAAATTAAATCAACGAATTAGTTTATGAAGAATATAAAAAAGGAGATATGGATAAACAAGTAGCGGAGGTCTCTGGCCTCCGCAGCACCAAGCCTAATACTCATTATAAATATTTATTGTATTAGTATGATTGTATGCTGCGGAGACTATAGACCTCCGCTACTGTAAAATTAAAAATCGCAGGCGAAGCCAAGAGCAATTCCTAACTCCTAACTCCTCATTCTTCCTCTGGTGTGCTGAACAGCGAGAAGTTGACGCTGCCGTATGCTCTGTGCTCGATGAAGCCGGGTACGGAGCTGAAGTCGTTCTTCTTGCCATGCTCGAAGACCAGGAGACCGCCGGGCTTGAGCATCTTCTTTTCGAGGATGAGGTTAGGGATGGTGGGCAGTTCGGGCAGAGCGTAGGGTGGGTCGGCGAAGATGAGGTCGAACTGTTGCTTGCAGGTGCGGATGAAACGGAAGACGTCGCCGCGGATGAGGATGTTGTCGCGGTCGGCAGATATCTTCTTCATACACTCGCGGATGAACGAGGCGTGGTCGCGGTCTGCCTCCACGCTTATTACCGGCGAGCAACCGCGCGACAGCATCTCGAGCGATATGCTGCCCGTGCCTGCAAAGAGGTCGAGGGCGTTGGCACCGTCAAGGTCGACGTATCCGCCGATGACGTTGAAGATGTTCTCCTTGGCGAAGTCGGTGGTGGGTCGTGCCTTGAAGGATCGCGGGATGTCGAAGTGGCGACCCTTGTATATTCCTGTTATTATTCGCATATAGTTCTTCTTTTCTATATATATTATAATGTGTAATCAGATGTTGACGTGCTTGATGTTTCGCACGAACTGCTTCAGCATGTTGAGCAGCGCCTCGTGTCCGGTGATGTTGCCCGACAGACAGAGTACGTCCGTCTTGCGCATGCCCAACTGTTGCCATGTGTTGAGGATGTAGTAGGCTGAATCTTCGGTTGTGGAAATCTCGAAGGAGGTGCTTATGCGCAGACGGCCCTTGCGGAACGAGAAGATGTCGACGCGGCGGTCGTGGAAGTAGCAGAACATCTTCTCCTGAAATCCTCCCGAGGCGAAGCGGCTGAACTCTGTGATGACGGGACCGAGCAGATGTAGGAACTCGACGTGCAGGAAACGCTCCGTGAGCACGAAGCGCAGGTCCTTGCCCACGGCGAAGGCTGCCACAACGTTGGCGGCAGGGAGCTGTACGGTGTCGACGTCGTCGTTCTCGCAGGTGGTGTTGACGTGATGATAGAGTAGGGGAGCGGCGTCAGCGTCGAACTCCTCCGCGGGTATGAGGAGGAGCGGCGTATCGACGTAGACCCTTACCTGACTGAACACGGGATGATACTGCGACGGCATGGTCTGTCCGTTCTGTGTAGGCGAGGTGTGGACCTGCAGCAGTCGGCAGTCGGCAAGCGCCTGCCTCATGTTTGCAGCCACGGAGATGCCCGTCTTCATGCTGTACTGCTCGAAGTCGGTCTGTCCCTCTATCACGGTGTTGGGTGCCGTGAAGGATATGGTGGTCCGTGTGATGCGAATGATGAGTCTCATCTGGTTACCTTATATATATAAATGTAATGTCTTTATTCGTGTATGTTAGTCGGTGAGGCAGAAGTCGAGGTCTTTCTCTATCTCCTCACGGTTCATGTTCTGTCCGATGAACACAATCTTCTGCATGCGGTCGCCGTAAGTGTCGTCCCAGTCGCGTGCCAGTCCTGGATTCTGCTTCATCACCTCGCGAAGCTCTTCCTCAGGCATTGTGGCATACCACTGTCCGGCGTTGCGCATCTCAATCTGCTTGCCAGCCTGCTCGAATACGTAGCAGATGTTCTCCTCGCCCTTGAAGTAGCAGAGACCCTTGCAGCGGATGACGCTCTTAGGCCATTTCTTTGTGACAACATAGTCGAACTTGTTCATGTCCAGCGGACGGCGGCGCTTGTAGACGAATGTGCCGATGCCGTATTCGAGAGCTTCGCCCTCTTCCTCGTTCTCCAGTCCGTGATGGTGATGGTGGTGGCAATGTCCTTCCTCGTGGTCATGCTCCTCGTGGTCATCGTCGTGGTCATGATGATGGTGGTGATGTTCTTCCTCCTCCTCTTCTTGGCTTTCGATGCCCTCAATCCATCTTGCGGATGTGGCAACCTTCTGGAAATTGAATTCGTCGGTATTGAGCAGCTTGTCAAGATTGACGTCGCAGTAGTCGCATGTGATGATGTCTGCGTGCGGCTGCAGCTCGCGCAGTATAGCCTTTATGCGGGCAAGTTCTTCGGGAGTGACCTCCGAAGCCTTGTTGAGGAGAATCTTGTTGCAGAACTCCACCTGCTGTATGACGAGGCTGGCGAGGTCTTCCTCACCGATGTTGTCCTTTGTGAGGTCGTCGCCTCCGGCAAACTCGTCCTTGAGGCGCAGAGCGTCAACGACGGTGACGATGGAGTCGAGCTTGGCAATGCCTTTAGTGGCGAGGTTGGGATAGATGCGCGGATAGGCGCTGATGGTCTGTGCGATTGGAGCCGGCTCGCAGATGCCGCTTGCTTCGATGACAATATAGTCGAAGCGCTGCTGCGACACGATGTCGCTGAGCTGCTGTACGAGGTCCATCTTCAGTGTGCAGCAGATGCATCCGTTCTGGAGAGCCACGAGATTGTCGTCCTGCTCTCCCACAATGCCACCCTTCTCGATGAGTGTGGCGTCGATGTTCACTTCGCCGATGTCATTGACGATGACGGCGAACTTGATGCCTTGCTTGTTGGCAAGTATACGGTTGAGGAGTGTTGTCTTTCCGCTTCCAAGATATCCGGTGAGCAGAAGCACCGGTGTTGTGTTATTATCCATAATCTTCTTACTTTTGTTTATTATGAGCCCATGTACTGTATGGCGATTTTATAAGTTCTGAATTATAGTAGCGGCGGTCGCCCGTCACCTCCTCGCCGAGGAAGTCGGGACGCTCGAAGGTTTCGTCCTCCGCGCCAAGCTCCACCTCTGCAACGGTCAGTCCCTCGTTGTCGCCGAAGAACTCGTCAATCTCGAAGGTGTGTCGTCCGTCCGCACTCTTCACCAGCCATCGTTTCTTGTCGATCACTCCTCCGCGGCAGAGCTGGTAGAGGTGCTCGGCTTCGTCGATGGTTATCTCTTTCTCAAACTCGTAGCGCGAAAGTCCGGCTGCGTCGCTGTGGCTCTTGATGGTCAGCCATGCGCTGTCGTCGCGGGTACGGACACGCACGGTGGCAGTTTCGCAGGGCATATATCCCTGCTTTATCCGACTACACGAAAAGGCGGCATCCTTATAGTTGCCGCCTTCCCGAATGAGGAATTTACGTTCTATTTCAAATCCGCTCATTTTCTTACCTAATGTTTTATTTGTTTACTTGCATTTTTTGTTATGCGTTCATGCAGGTCCAGATGGCGAAAGCCGCTCCTCCGAGGACGAGCAACCAGAAGATGCTTTCCACGACTTTCTTTCCCTTCTTCTCCTGTTCCTTAGCGTATTTCTCACGCTTGATTTTGCTTTGCTGGCTCATAGTTGTATGATTTTTAAGATTTGATTTTTACATATCTGACTTATGCGTCTTCCACTGTCGGGAATTCCATGAGGTATGCCTTTATGAATCCGTCAATCTTGCCGTCCATCACAGCATCCACGTCCGTGGTCTGATAGTTGGTGCGGTGGTCCTTTACGCGGCGGTCGTCAAAGACGTAGGAGCGTATCTGGCTGCCCCATTCAATCTTCTTCTTGCCTGCCTCAATCTTAGCCTGCGCCTCAAGGCGTTTCTTCATGGCGCGGTCGTAGAGTTGTGATTTGAGGAGTCGCATGGCGTTGTTACGGTTTTCGAGCTGCTTGCGGCTCTCCGTGTTCTCGATGAGGATTTCCTCCTCCTCGCCAGTGTCGGGGTCGACATACTGATAACGGAGACGTACGCCCGTCTCCACCTTGTTGACGTTCTGACCACCGGCTCCTCCTGAACGGAAGAGGTCCCAAGATATCTTGGACGGGTCGACATACACTTCGATGGTGTCGTCTACGAGTGGCGATACGAATACGGAAGCGAAGGAAGTCATTCGCTTGCCCTGGGCATTGAATGGCGATACGCGGACGAGACGGTGTACGCCGTTCTCGCTCTTGAGGAATCCGTAGGCATACTCGCCGCCCTCTATCTCCATAGTGACGCTCTTGATGCCAGCCTCGTCGCCTTCCTGAATGTTGCTGATGGTCACCTTATATCCGTGAGCCTCCGCCCAGCGCATATACATACGCATAAGCATCTGCGCCCAGTCCTGGCTCTCCGTGCCGCCGGCACCTGAGTTGATCTTCATGACGCAGTCCATGGGGTCCTCCTTCTGTCGGAGCATATTCATAAGCTCGAGGTCTTCTATGGCGCTCACCGCCTTGGCGTAATCGTCGTCTACTTCCTCTTCCGTGACGAGTTCGTCCTTATGGAAGTCGAAGGCGAGCTGCAGTTCGTCTGCAAGACGCTTCACGTTCTCGTATCCCTTTATCCATTTCTCGAGCGTCTTCACTTTCTTCATCTGCTCTTCTGCGTACTTCTGGTCTTCCCAGAAGTCTGGAGCCTGGGTGCGGAGCTGTTCTTCCTCGAACTCCACGCGTTTCTTGTCGATATTAAGATAATGATGGAGTGCTTCAGTGCGCTCCATCACATCCTTTAGCTGATCGGCTGTTATCATTTCTGAGTTTTGATTTTTGAATTATCTATCAATTCCTAATTCCTAACTCCTAATTCCTAATTGTGGCAGAATGCCGCCTAACACTCATACATCTTGTCAATCACTTCCTTGAAGTTCTTGTAGATTACGGGTCGGCGAATCTTGAGCGTGTTGGTAAGCTCGCCGCTCTCCATAGAGAAGTGGTGTGCGATGAGCGTGAAGCGCTTTATCTGCTCGTAGGGAGCAAGCTGCTGCTGCAGTGTGTGGATGCGCTCGGTCATCATCTTTATTATCTTCGGATTCTGGCAAAGCTGCTCTCTTGATTCCACCTCTACGCCGTTGTCCTTCGCCCAGTCTTCGAGCAGGCGGAACTCCGGTACTATGAGTGCCGAAACGAACTTGCGCTCGTTGGCGATGATGGCTATTTGGTCAACGAACTTATCCACGAGGACGAGCGACTCAATCATTTGCGGAGCGATATACTTGCCGTTGCTGGTCTTGAAGAGGTCCTTGATGCGGTCCGTGAGGAACAGCTCGCCGTTCTTCATGTAGCCGGCGTCTCCCGTGCGGAAGAATCCGTCCTCGGTGAAGGCGGCTGCGTTTGCAGCGTCTCGCTTGTAGTAGCCACGTGTGATGGTCGGACCCTTGAGCAGAATCTCGTCGTTGTCGTTGATTTTTACCTCGATGCCCTTGATGGGGCGTCCCACTGATCCGATAGTGTAAGGCATATTGTCGCGGTCGCACGATACGGTGGCAAGACTCTCTGTCAGACCGTAGCCCACAACCATATTGATACCTACAGAATGTACGAAGCGTTCCACCTCCGGCGAAACCGTGGCTCCTGCTGTCGGGAAGATGTGTGAGTTCTCAAGGCCAATCTGTTTGCGGACGAGACGAAGGACAAGCTTGTCCATGAGCTTGTATTCCATCGCTAATATAGGAGACGGGCGGCGGCCCTGGCTCTTGCAGTCTATGTTGTAGCGGCGGCCCACCTCAAGGGCGTGGCGGAAGAGCTTCTGCTGCATGGAGCTCGAACGGTCAATCTTGTCCTTCACTGCCTGATAAACCTTCTCCCAGAAGCGTGGCACTGACGACATGCAGGTGGGATGGGTCTCACGCATTGACTGCTGTATCTCGTGCGGGTCGGTATTGATGATGATGTGCGATCCTTCCGAGAAGCAGAGGTATGACCATCCTCGCTCGAAAATGTGCGTGACGGGCAGGAACTGTATGATGCGGTCCTTGTCGCGGATGGGTACAGCCTCGTCATTGGCTATCAAGGCTGCGTCATACTGTCCGTATGTCAGCACTACGCCCTTCGACTCGCCGGTTGTGCCGGACGTGTAGAGGATGTTGCATATATCTTCATTGTTGGCTTGTTTGTAAAGCGCCTCCACTTCTGTCTGGCGCGGCAGTCCCTGGCCGAGCTTAAGGAAGTCGTCAAAGTAGAGGGCTGCAGGGTCGTGCGAGCTGATTCGCACGCTGCGGTCGAATACGATGATGCGCTCCAGCGAATGGCAGAGCGGGAATATGCGGTGTGCCTTGTCGTACTGCTCCTGCTCGCCGACAAAGAGGAAGCGAATCTGCGCATCGTTAATCATATATTGTATCTGCTGTTCGGAAGAGGTCGCGTAGAACGGTACGGACATGACACGCACGCCGTAGGCACCGAAGTCGGTGATGAGGTATTGGATGCAGTTCTGCGAGAACACGCCGATGGCGTCCTGAGGCTTAGCTCCGAGATTGAGGAGGGCATTGCTGGCCTCCTTCACAAGAGTGGCGAAGCGACTATAGCTCATGGTCTTCCACACCGAACCGCCGAAATCCTTATACGTGAAGGCTTCGCGCTCTCCATACTTCTCTGCCTGCTTAAGGGCGAGAACTGACAAGTGACATCTTGTTTGCATAACTTTAGTTTTTCTGAGACAGTACTGATGTATATATATTAAGGTGTTAGTATGATTAGTGTATACATTAGCGGTAAATCTCTATTTTTTGCAAAAATACATTAAAAACGTCAGAACACAAAATAAATGCCGCATTTTATTGCTGACCGGAAGCGAATTATCGACTAATGAGGGTGTGTTTTGTGACAAAGTTATTCCTTACAATACTGATGCTATTTGTTAGTGTGGGCACACAATGTATTGTGAACGTTAACAAACTAAAAACTACAGTTTATATACAAATAGAGAAGAATAATTGCAAAATTCAGTAAAAAATATTCATATTCATACGATTTAGAAGAAAAATGACAACACAGCTAATTTTTTATATGTAAATATTTTGCCAACTTCTAAAAAACATCTAAATTTGCAAAACAATATTCAAATTGTATAACATTTTGCACGGTTTCGTAAAAGATGTGAATAAATGAAGGATCATTAAAGACACAAAATAATAACTACTCAGGATAATGCGTAAATCGCAACTCGCTGGACAAATCACACAATGACGACCGACGACATCGCGCCTAAAGGGTGTGATGCGTTTATGCCGTAGTTTGGCTGAATCAGAAACAAAAATAAACATTAATATTATTTTCATTAATTAAGAGAGAGATTCTATGAAAAAAAGACTCATGACCTTTCTTGCCTGCCTTTTCCTAAGTATAGGACTGGCGATGGCACAGACAAGAGTTACTGGTACGGTCACCTCTTCTGAAGACGGCGAACCCATCATGGGTGCGACTGTCAAGGTTGTTGGTAACAACGCAGTCGGTACAATCACTGACATCGACGGTAACTTCTCACTTGAACTGAAGAACGCCAATGCAGAATTGGAGTTCTCTTACATTGGTATGACAACTAAGAAGGTGAAGGCATCTGCGAAGATGACCGTCATCCTCGATGCTGACAGCCACATGCTCGAGAACGTCATCATCACCGGTTACGGTTCGGCCAAGAAGCTCGGATCGGTTGTCGGCGCCGTTTCTACAGTGAGCGGTGAGAAGATGAAGACTGTCGCTACTCCTAACTTTACCGACGCTCTTGCAGGTCAGGTGTCTGGTCTTTCGGTTTTGACCTCAAGCGGTGACCCGTCTGCAGCAGCAAGCATCCGTCTGCGTGGTGTTAACTCAATGAACTCTTCTAACGAGCCTTTGTTCATCCTCGACGGTGCTCCTATCAGCTCAAGCTTCTTCCAGACTCTTAACCCGTCTGACATTGCTAACATTACCGTCCTCAAGGACGCCGCTTCTACAGCCATCTATGGTTCGCGTGCTGCCAACGGTGTAATCGTTATTACATCACGTAATGGTAAGTACAACGAGTCAGCACAGGTAGTTGTAAAGGCTCAGTATGGTATCTCTACACCGACTTCTGACGGTGTTACCATGATGAGCTCACAGCAGTATGTTAAGTTCCGCGACATCATCGGTCAGCCCGTGAGCGATGCTATCCGCAAGGCTGCTCAGCACATCAATACTAATTGGCGTGACGAGATGCTCTCAAGCTCGGCTCCTACATCGGACATCAACGCTACAATGCAGGGTGGTGGTAACTCAGTTAACTACTATCTTTCATTCAACCACCACGAGCAGGAGGGTCTTATCCAGAGCTCTGGTATGCAGCGTAACACTCTCGCAGCACGTATCAACGCTCGTCTGAACCGTTTCTTCAAGGTTGGTTTCAACTCTAACTTCGGTGACCAGCGCTACGTCGTTAACCGTGAGCAGAACAGCTCATCTGGTATCTATTCTGCCAACCCGCTCGTATTCGCTCGTCAGGCAATGCCTTTCGATGCTCCTTACTTCTATCACTATGACGAGAATGGCAATATCGTAAAGGACGGCAAGGCTTACGGCTTGCTCTACACTGACATGCCTACACCTGAATTCTTCGATAAGTATCGTAAGCAGGACGGTGAGCAGGTAACTCTCAACATCGGTATCAATGAGGTGTTCACTCCGATGGAGGGTCTTACCTTCACAGCTCAGCAGTCACTCTATGGTTACGACTCAACATCTGAGACAGGTAACATTCCTCACGAGGAAATGGTTACTCCTATGGGTCAGATTATCGAAAGCCAGTCTGGTTCGCTCGCTGACGGCTTCTCACGCTACTATGCATACACTCTTACTCACACTGGTGAGTGGAAGCACAACTTTGGACAGCACTACGTAAACCTCCTCGTCGGTGAGGAGACACGCATCCAGCGTTCACGCTCATTTAGCGCTTACACAACTGGTCAGACTGACGATCGCATCATGCTTCTCTCTGCTGGTACAAAGGCAGACCCCGCTGATATGGGTGACTCACGTTCAGAGGCAGTCGCTAACTCTATCTTCGGTAACGTAGAGTATAACTTCAAGGAGAAGTACTTCGTTTACGGTTCACTCCGTCGCGACGGTAGCTCTAAGTTCGCTCCCGATCATCGTTGGGGTACATTCTGGTCAGCAGGTGCTAAGTGGAATGCTAAGAAGGAAAGCTTCCTCGCTCCCGTCAAGTGGCTTGACAACCTTACTCTGAGTGTCAACTACGGTACCACTGGTAACGACGCTGGTGCCAGCACATACGGTTACTTCGGTCTTTACGGCCTGGGTGGCATGTACAACGGTCATACCTCTATCGGCATCGCACAGGCTTCTAACTACCAGCTTACATGGGAGACCGTTAGCAAGTTCAACGTAGGTCTTAACATGAGCCTCTTCCGTCGTCTTGATCTTGACTTCAACTTCTACCGCAACAAGACAAGCGATATGCTTATGTCTATTCCTTACTCATACACAACTGGTTTGAGTTCAGGAGCTGGTAACATCGGTGGTATGACTAACACTGGTTTCGAGGTTTCTGCTACTGTACAGCTTATCGCTACAAAGGATATCAACTGGACATTCACTGCTAACGTAGGCTACAACAAGAACAAGATCACAGAGCTGTTCCAGGGTCGTGACGAGTATCTGCTCGCTAACACAGGTCTTAACCTCAAGATCGGACACGCTTACGGTGAGTTCTATTCTGTACGTAACGCAGGTGTTGACCCCCGTACTGGTGAACCCCAGTGGCTTGACAAGGATGGCAACATCACTAAAATCTTCAACGAGGAGCGCGACGCCGTATTTACAGGCAAGAACCGCTATGCACCTTGGATTGGTGGTTTCGGCACAAACTTCACATGGAAGGGCTTGAGCGTTATCGCTGACTTCGCATGGGCAGCTGACAAGTGGATGATGCAGAACGACGACTACTTCATCCAGAACGCTAACTTCGCTACCACATGGAACCAGCGCGTAGAGATGCTCAATATCTGGACCAAACCGGGTCAGGTGACAGACATCCCCGCTTACGGATATGACATTCGGTTCGACGACAAGATGATTCAGAACGCTTCGTTCCTCCGTATGAAGACCCTTACTGTGCAGTATGACCTGCCGAAGAAGTGGCTTGCTCCTACTCGCTACATCAAGGGTGTGAAGGTATTCGGTATCGCACGAAACCTCTTCACCATTACTTCATTCGAGGGATACGATCCGGAGCCAGATATCAACGTGGTTCAGTTCAACTATCCTAATACTCGCCAGTTCATGTTCGGTGCAGAGCTGACATTCTAATTTCATTCAAATTAAAAAAAGGATACAATAATGAAGAAGATATATTTATCATTGATGCTTCTCGGAGCGTTGACCTTTACGTCATGCGACATGGACAAGGCCCCGTATGGCGCACTCGACGAGACCACCGCAATCGAGACAATCAAGGACCTTAGCGCTTTCCGTATTCAACTTTACGGAAATCTCCGCAGTGTTACCTCTGGTTCATGGGTTTATACCACTGACATTCAGATGGACCACTTCGACGGTCTTATCTCGAACGGTAACCAGATTGGTATGTTCTCTAAGGGTTCTATCATGCCGAGCGACGGCGACATCACCAGCTTCTGGGCAGGCTCATATTCCGCTATCGCTACTTGCAACGCCATCCTCGCTAAGTGTGATGAGTTCGCTGCAAAGCCTGGTGTTACTGATAGTGAAAAGCAGCAGATTGAGCGCTATAAGGGTGAGGCAAAGTTCACACGTGCTTACATGTACCTCTGGCTTGCTGACCACTTCTGCCAGCCTTACACACAGATCAAGGCTGGTCCTGAGGCACAGGCTTCTGGTCTGCCCATCGTTACTACATTTTCTCCTACCAGCGACATAACAAAGTACCCGAGCCGTTCTACATTGAAGGAGACATTCGACTTCATCAATAAGGACCTTTCTGAGGCTTACACAGCTCTCAAGGCTTATGAGGCTACAGACAACAAGGACGTTCAGGACCTCCTTCAGCCTAACGCAGCTTATCTTTCAAGCTTCGCAGTAGAGGCTCTTCAGGCTCGTGTGGCTCTTCTCACTGCTGACTGGAATACAGCTAAGGCAAAGGCTGAGGACGTTATCAACAACGGTAACTACACTCTCGCTAACCTTCGTAACTATGCAGAAATGTGGTCAAAAGATGATTGCACAGAGGCTATCTTCCGTCCTATCATGAAAGCTCCATCTGAGCTTGGTGGATCTATCGGTGGTGTGTTCCTCAGCGACAACCAGACATCTGCTTGGTACATCCCGACATACGGCACTCTTAGCCTCTATGGTGACGGTGACGTTCGTTTCGAGGCATTCTTCACTATCTATGATAATCTGACCATCCACGGAACAGGTTACGAGGCTTTTGTATTCAGCAAGTACCCGGGCAACCCGGAATTGCAGACTTCTGAGAAGAACAACTTCGTCAATATGATGAAGCCGTTTCGTCTCTCTGAAATGTATCTTATCTCTGCCGAGGCTGACGCTCGTACGGGCAGCGCTTCCGGTTCACGCCTGAATGAGTTCTGCGCCAACCGTATCGACGGTTATGAGGCTAAGACCTATACCAACACAACAGAGCTTCTCGCTGACATCTATGCAGAGCGTGAGAAGGAATTCCTCGGCGAGGGTATGCGCTGGTCTGACCTCCGTCGTCTCGGACTTGGCTTCAAGCGTAATGCCAACCACGAGGATAACGCGGAACTCAACAAGTTCGTCGTTAAGGCAGGACGCGGTCTCTCTTATGACGCAGGTGACCATCGCTTCACATGGCCTATCCCGAAGACCGAGCTTGACGCTAACCCGAACCTGAAGGGTCAGCAGAATCCTGGCTACTAATAAATGTTCATTAATAACTATTAGCAATTAAACAAATATGAAATACTTCAAGTTATTTTTGCTCGTAGCTGCTGTTGCCTTCTTCGGTTCTTGCAGCGATGACAAAGAGACGCAGAATTCAAACAAGGATGTTGTGGTGGAGATGGAAAGCCCCACATTCTCTGCTAAGGAAGGTGCCGGAGCTGTGAAAGTGCCTATCAAGGTTACTGGCAAGACCAACGGCAACGTGTATGTTACATTGGCAGTTAAGGAAGTTGGCAACAACCCTGCAAAGGAGGATGTTCACTACTACGTAACTGACAAGACCATCACTATCTCTGACGGAACTGGTTATGCAGAGTACAGAGCAGTTGACGATAAGGAGGTCAACGAAGACCGTACTTTCGAGTTCGAAATCGTAGAGGCTAAGGGCGCTACTATCGGTGCTCAGAATAGCTGTATCGTTACTATCAAGGACAACGACAAGGACCCGTATGATCGTCTTCAGGGTAAGTGGAAGCTCACTGGTTACGACAATGACGGTAAAACTGTAAGTTGGAATGTGACCATCACTGAGCCCCAGAAGAAGCTTGCTGATGGCAGTGACAATCCCTCTTACGACTACGAGTATGGTTACTACCTATATATGAGCGGTCTCTTGGAAATTCCCACAAGTAGCGCAAGACTCAACTTCTACTACGATGAAGGTTCTGGTCAGGGTTATGTTGCATTTGACTGTCTTGGTGAGACCAATTTGGCTTCTGACCTTAACTTCGGTGACTTCACTGGTTACATCAAGATTGCCAATGACAATATTGGCAGCACCAGTCCTTTAATGGGTAACTGGAATTCTGACTTTGACACTGTAACCTTCCAACCTAACGGTGGTATTCTTTATGCTGTATACGATAAGAGTGACAACTCGTTGAAAGGTTATATGGGTAAGACAACTGGCATCGTCCTCACCAGAAAGTAATAATTATCTGAATAAAGGAAAAGGCACTATGCCATTGATTCTCATTTTGAGATAAAACGTATAAAAGGAGAGCAAGGTTGTTCTGCCCTATGGTAGAACACCTCTCTCCTTTTTCGTGTTCTAAAGGATGGCATAAAGAGTTCTTAAATTATTTTTAGACAACTTTACAAAACAAATAACAAAATGAAGAAAGGATTACTTACTCTCGGCTTCTGTGCTCTTGCTGGTCTCAGCGCTGTTGCTGTACCTGCAAAGAAGGGCATCTGGAAGCAACTCAAGCTTCAGAACGGCACCACACTGATGGTGGAGCTCAAGGGCGACGAGTTTCTGAGCTATTGGCAAGACGCCAATGGCAATCGTTATGTTCAGCAGGACGACTTCATCGTTCCCGCTGAATTCCCTGCACTTCAGCAGGCAGCTGTTCAGCTTCGCAAGGAGGCAGGCGCTTCAGTCACGAATGCCCGCCGCGCAATGGCAAAGGGTCGTGCAATGAACAATTATGAGGGCGACAAGCGTTGTCTTATCATTCTCGTTCAGTTCTCCGACCAGAGTTTCTCTATGTCAGACCCGAAGGCTTTCTATAATCGCGTAGCTAACGAGAAGGGATTTAGCGAGGGTAACTTTAAGGGATCTGTCAGCGACTACTTCTCTGCACAAAGTCTTGGCAAGCTCAACATCACTTTCGACGTAGTCGGTCCTTACACACTTGGTCCTCTTGCCACATACGGAAAGGATGATTACATTAATGGCCAGCGTTATGATGTCAATCCTCAGGGTATGATATCTGCCGCTTGTGCTTCAGCAGCTGCCGCAGGTGTAAACTTCCAGCAGTACGACTGGGATGGTGACGGTCAGGTGGAAGAGGTTTACGTAATCTACGCTGGTGAGGGTCAGGCTACTGGTGGTAGCACAGATACCGTCTGGCCTCACAAGTCACAGCTCTCCAAGCCCACAGCTTTCGGCAAGGACGGCACCACAGTTTACGTATATGCTTGCTCTAACGAGTTGAAGGACAGCAAGGGCAATGTGGCTGGTATCGGTACCATCTGCCACGAGTTCTCTCATTGCCTTGGCTATCCTGACTTCTACGATATCAACTACGGCGGCAAGTACGGTATGGGAACATGGGACCTCATGTGCTCTGGTAACTACAACGGTGACGGTTTCCAGCCGGTCGGCTACACAGCTTACGAGCGCTACGCAGCAGGATGGATTGACCCCATCGTTCTCGATGAAGACTGCGATGTTACAGACATGAAGCCGCTCATTGACGGTGGCAATGCTTACATCTATCACAACCCCAGCTACAGCGACGAGTATTACATCATAGAGAACCGTCAGCAGAAGGGATGGGACGCTACCATCGCAGCTCCCGGTATCCTCATCAATCACGTCGACTATTCTCCGTATGTATGGTCAAGCAACTGTCCTAACAGTATCGTTAGCGGCGTGAACGATCACGAGCGTATGGTTCTGATACCTGCCGATAACAACCGCACATCAAGCTCTGAGTCAGGCGACGCTTGGCCTTGGGGTAGCAAGAAGAATCTCACTAACGCCTCATCACCTTACTGCGAGGCTTTCAACGATAACAAGGGTAGCAACAAGATGAACATCGGCATCACCAACATGGCAGTTGAGGACGGTGTGGCTTCTTTCAGGTTCTCTAACTACAATAATGGTGGTCCTATTGTAGAGGGAACTCTCCTCAGCGATAACTTCGACCGCTGCGCTGGTACTGGTGGTAACGACGAGAAGGGTTTCATTCCGCCGAAGTTGGCTCAAAAGTTCGCCATGGGCGAGTTCTTGCCCAGCACTCCGGGTTGGGAAGGCACATTCATGAAGGGTGCTTACATGTGTGCTCGTGTTGGTAACACATCAGCAACTCAGGCACAGATCAAGACTCCGCTTATCAACCTCGACGAGGCTAACGACGCTGTCTTGACATTCAAGGGTGCACCTTACGGTTCTGACGGCACCAAGCTGACCATCACTGTTGAGGGTGACGGCGAGCTCGGACAAAAGGAATTCACGATGACCTACAACCAGTGGACTGAGTTCAAGACCACTCTGAAGGGTAAGGGTAAGGTTCGCCTCGTCATCCAGGGCGAGAAGCGTTACTTCCTTGACGACGTTCTTGTTGTTCCTGCTACTACTGGCATCAGCGGTGTTACTGCTGACAAGCCGAATCTCAAGGGCCGCATCTACACTACCTCTGGTGTATACGTAGGCACCGACTTCGACGTTCTCCCGCAGGGCGTTTACGTCGTTAACGGCAAGAAGGTTGTGAAGTAATATCACAAAGGATATATTATAATAAAAGGAGAATGGGCTGTATGAGAGACAAAACTCTCACAGCCCATTCTCCTTTTTTGTTGGAATCAATTCGTGCCACGCTTCGTCGCACGCCATACCATCACTCCGATTCCCACTACTGCGCATAATGTTGCTCCGAGGCTGTTGGCGGCGAAGTCCAGCCAGTCGCCGCTGCGTCTGCCACCCGTGCAGTTCGCTTGCAGAATCTCTATCGTTCCACTCATCACCACCGGCGCCAACCATGCGAGGAGGAAGAGCTTTAGGCGGGAAGTTGGGGGCTTGCTTGTAACACCCTCCTCGATGCTCACCACCTTCTGCGAGAAACGGTGCGGGTCGTGGCGGCGGATATACTCAAGCCATATCGTGGCGCACGTGCCGCCATACATCGCTATGTGCACCCACTTGTCTATCATCGTGACATCGTCAAGCGGCGTGGAAGGTACGGTTGCGAAGCAGAGCACCCATATTATTAGTATGTAGAAAGAAGAGACGGGGTAGTGTTTTACTAAATGTTTCAGATATTCCATATTTACTTTCGATTATGATGCAAAAGTAAATAAAAATTCATACATTTGCATCGAAAATCAAGTTATTATGTCAGAACAAAGAGTAAATTTTGGAAGTAAACTGGGCATGGTGCTCGCCACCGCCGGCTCAGCAGTAGGATTGGGTAATGTGTGGCGCTTCCCTTATATGGCAGGTCAGAACGGTGGTGCCACGTTCATCATCATCTATATTGTCTGCGTTCTCCTGCTTGGCTTGCCCTGCATTCTCGGCGAGTTCATAATCGGCAGACACGGTGCTGCCAACACAGCCCGTGCCTATTCGCGCATCTCCGGCGGCAGTCCCTGGCGCTTTGTCGGCTATATGGGCGTGCTCACCGGTTTCCTCATCACTGGCTATTACGCCGTAGTGTCGGGATGGTGCCTCCAGTATATCTTCGCCTCGTTTATGGGCGAACTCAATGGCGACCCACAATATATATCGCGTTACTTCGCCGACTTCTCCTCCTCCCCGCTGCGTCCCGTCTTGTGGACCGTAGCCATCCTTGCCGCCACCCACTTCATCATTATCCGTGGCGTGCGTCAAGGCATTGAGCGTGCGTCCAAGGCTATGATGCCAACGCTCTTCATCCTCCTCCTCATCGTCGTAGTCAGCTCGTGTATGTTGCCCGGTGCGTCCAAAGGTGTCGAGTTCCTTTTCCGTCCCGACTTCTCCAAGATGAACGGCAGCATGCTCCTCGCCGCCATGGGTCAGTCGTTCTATTCGCTGTCCATCGGTATGGGCTGTCTCTGCACCTTCGCTTCTTATTTCTCGCGCCAGACCAATCTGGTGCGCTCCGCTGCCAACATCATTGCCATCGACACCTTCATCGCCATCCTTGCCGGCCTTATGATTTTCCCTGCCGCATTCTCCGTTGGCATCAACCCCGACAGCGGTCCGTCGCTTATCTTCATCACCCTGCCCAACGTTTTCCAGCAGGCATTCGCCTCAATGCCCCTCATCGGCACGCTTGTTGCTGTGCTGTTCTATATACTTTTGTCGCTTGCAGCCCTCACGTCGCTCATCTCCCTGCACGAGGTCAGCACCGCTTTCCTCAGTGAGGAGTTTCGCATGCCTCGTCCCCGCGCCGCCCTTGTCATTACCGTAGTGTGCAGCGTCATCGGCGCCTTCTGCTCCCTCTCCATCGGCGGCAGAGACTGGCTTGTGGTCTGCGGCAAGTCGCTCTTCGATGTCTTCGACTTCGTGACGGGTCAGCTCCTGCTCCCATTCGGCGGCTTCCTCACCTGCATCTATCTCGGATGGTTTGCGCCAAGAAAGATTGTTCGCGACGAGTTCACTAACTGGGGCACCCTCTCCGGACGCTTCTTCAGCCTCTATCTGCTGTTGGTCCGCTTCGTCTGCCCAATATGTATCATGCTGATCTTCCTCAATCAGTTAGGATTAATAGGCTAATATAAAATCATTATGGAAAAGCAATATCCCGACCTTATGTCGGGCAAGAAGATTATGTACGTTCACGGATTTGCCTCTTCGGCACAGTCCGGCACAGTAGAGATGCTTCGCCATCTCATGCCTAACGCCACCGTTGTGGCACGCGACATCCCCATCCATCCCGACGAGGCGATGGCTATGCTCCGCTCCATGGCGGACGAGGAGCAGCCCGACCTTATCATCGGCACGTCAATGGGCGGTATGTATACAGAACAGCTCCACGGCTTCGACCGCATCCTTGTCAATCCCGCTTTCGAGATGGGCGAGACGATGTCGAAGTTCACCGGCAAGCAGGTCTTCCAGAATCCCCGTCAGGACGGCGTGCAGGAGTTCATGGTCACCAAGGGTCTGATAAAGGAATACACAGAAGCCACCACACATTGCTTCTCTCCCGAGTCGTTGGCTGAGCCTGATCGCGTATACGGTCTTTTCGGCGATGCCGATTCCGTGGTCCACACCTTCGACCTCTTCCGCAGCCATTACCCCAACGCCATCACCTTCCACGGCGAACATCGTCTGACCGACAAGATAGCCATGCACTATCTGCTGCCGCTTATCCGCTACATCGACGACCGCCAGGAGAAACGTGAGCGTCCCGTTGTCTATATCGACATCCAGACTCTTCGCGACAGCTACGGACACGCCACAGCCTCCATGCACAAGGCTTATGAGGCATTGCTCGAACATTACAATGTCTATATCCTTGCCCCGTCGCCCTCCAACGCTCCAGAGCAGATGGTGGCAGACATGGCATGGGTGGAGGAGTATCTGAGTGCTCCGGCTTGGGGACACGTACTCTTCACCAATGAACGCCAGCTTATCTATGGCGACTACCTCGTTGCTCCCACGCCGCAACCCGAGTTTATGGGCACCACGATAGAGTGGGGCAGCGATGACTTCAAGACATGGGAGGAGATAATCGTCTTCTTCGACCGACTTGGAGGACAATAACCTCCGACCAGCTGCTAACCCCCAGAACGTAATTCATTCAGCCATGAACATCCTTAACTTCATAAAGAACTGGACCCTTCCCGTGTCTATCGGCACGGGTATAGGGGTCTATCTCATTTTTGCGCTCATCCCTGCCCTTGACGGATTCGCCACCAAAGCCTCTCCCGTCTTCGCCACGCTCCTCCCCGTGTTTATGTTCTGCGTGCTCTTCGTGACGTTCTGCAAGGTGGACTTCCGCAAGATGCGCCCCGTGGCATGGCATTGGTGGGTGGCTGTCTTTCAGGTGCTCTGCGTGGTGGCAGTGATGGCTGCCATCCTTGCCTTGGGTCTGCACGGTAGCGCTTTGGTTCTTGCCGAGGCATTGCTGACGTGCATCATCAGTCCGTGTGCTTCTGCCGCCCCCGTTGTGACGCAGAAGCTTGGCGGCAACCTTGAGGAGATGACCACTTACACGTTCCTCTCCAACTTCATCACCGCCCTTCTCATCCCCATCTGCTTCCCGATGCTCGACGAGGGAGCCGACATCGGATTCATCACCGCTTTCTCCCTTATATTATATAAGGTGTTCACGGTGCTGGTCATCCCGATGTTGCTTGCCTACATCGTCAAGCATTACATGCACGGTCTGTGCCGTCGCATTGTTTCCGTCAAGGATCTTTCTTATTATCTCTGGGGCTGCTCGCTGCTTATCGTCTCGGGCACCACAATGAAGAACATCCTTCACGCCGACACCTCCGTCTCCTTCCTCCTCCTCATAGCTCTCCTCTCCCTCGTGCTCTGCCTCTTCCAGTTCGGTTGCGGTCGTGCCATTGGCAGTCGCTTCGGTGTTACTGTCAATGCGGGTCAGGGATTGGGTCAGAAGAACACTGCCTTCGCCATCTGGATAGCCTACACCTATCTCTCGCCCCTATCCTCCGTAGGTCCAGGCTGCTACATCCTTTGGCAGAACATCATCAATAGCTGGCAGATATGGCGTGCGGCGAAGCGACGCCAATTAATAACTACTAATTAAAAAATAATAATTGGTTATGGGAGGCAGGGCTTTGACAAAAACATCTATCCACAATCCGCTTATGGGCGCAAACCCTATACGGGTTTAAACATATAAAAACACAAACTGGAATTTATCTGCGAGATTGTTTGCTGTGGTAGGCAGGATGTTTACAAGCAGATAAGGCAAACATAGGAGGCTATGGCGTCTCGCCGTAGCCACGCAGCCTCCCATAGAAGATTATCAACCAGCGACGTGTAATACGTAACTTAGTACCATCAGCTCATACTCAATCTGCTCGCGTCCGTGGGTGCGTGGTTACCAATGTTTTGCTGTCCGTGGGTGCGTGGCTACGGCGAGACGCCATAGCCTCCTATGTTAGTAACGGCTGCTTGTAGTTGCCAACAATTAATTCGCTTTTAATTATGTATCCCTTTGTCTGCCCCGGCATTCCTGGGGATATAAACAAAAAAACGGATAAGTCATTTGACTTACCCGTTTCGTTGTGGGCGCTGAGGGATTCGAACCCCCGACCCTCTGCTTGTAAGGCAGATGCTCTAAACCAGCTGAGCTAAGCGCCCTTGCTTTATTGCTTTCGTAAAAGCTTTGTTCTTAAAAGCGATTGCAAAGGTAGTGAGTTTTTCTGTGACCTCCAAACTTTTCTGCAACTTTTTTTATCTTTTTTCGAAAAAAAGTGATTTTGCCGCTTTCCCACTCATATAATCATGCCATATTAGTGGGAAAACGATTGTGAGAGAGATATCCGAAAAAACTTATTTACCATCTTCTTGTTGAATAATATTATTTAATATATTGATGTTCGATTTTTAACAACCTTACTTTGTTGCTATACATTTGTCAATATCTATAATATAATTCTAACAAAATGTATGTTTTGTTCTGTGAAATGTTGATATTTTGTTGGTGGTATCGTTTATTTCCCTAAATTTGTCGTCGTGCTTTTAAACATTTCTAACAAAATTCAGTATTTTATGGGAAAAAGATCTTCAACTCTCCACAAGGCTGCAAGTCTGTTGCTCGCTTTGTTAGTGATGCCTGCAGTGCAGTGTCTCGCTCAGTTGAACACACGTAAGCCAGCGTCCAACGCTTCGGCTCCTAATCGTCAGGCGCCCCTCGTCATCAAGAAGGCTAACGGCACCACGAAGACCGCTTACGGTGTGCTCGGATTCGACCTGACCGACGGCAATATGCTTAACGGACTCGTCAGCTTCCCCTTCACAGAGGGTGCCCGCTTCAGTCTGGTAAAGTATTTTGGCGATGCCAACCATGATGTCACAGCCGGTGCATACGCTGAGCGCTACTACTATGCAGAGCTTACGCAGACCGACCTTACCACGCAGAAGATGATTCCCGTGGAACTGATTCGTTACGACATCGAGAAGGATGTTACTGAGTCGGTAGGCGAGCTTTCGGGCTACACCAGCCACATCAACGATATGTCGTATGACTATAGCACGAAGACAATGTATGCCATCTCTGTTCTCAACGACGCATACACACAGCTCTTCACCATCGACCTCAACACTGCCGAGAGCAAGCTCGTTGCCGACCTTGACCGTCGCTTCTTCACGCTTGCCTGCACCTATGAAGGACAGCTTTACGGCATCTCTTTCGAGGGAGATTTCTGCAAGATAGACAAGACCAATGGCAACGTCACTGTAGTGGGCGCCACAGGATGGCATCCCACATACTATCAGAGTATGGAGTTCGACCATTCTGACGAAACTCTCTACTGGGCTGCCAACCTAATGGGCGGAACCGACTTCGACGACTGCATCGCTACTGTCGATATCAATACAGGTGCTGCACAGAAGGTGGCTGCCGTTGGCAACAGCCCGCAGATAGCCGGTCTCTACGTTCCGTTTGCTGCTTCTGCAAAGGGCACACCGTCCGCAGTCAGCGACTTCGAGTGTGTTCCAGGTGCGAACGGTGCTACCACCGTCGCGCTCTATTGGATGAACCCCACACAGACCTTCGACGGCAAGGAGCTTTCTTCTCTTACCGACATCAAGGTTTATCGTGACCGCGAACTCATCAAGACCTTCGAGAATCCCGAAATGGGCGAGGAGATGTCTTACACTGACGACCTCGGCGACGTGAAGGGTGGCTATCATTTCTATTCTGTAGTGGCTTCCAACTCTGTAGGCGAGGGTGCCGAGGAGAAGGTACGCATCTTCGTGGGTCGCGACATTCCTGCTGACATCACCACTCTTACTCTCCAGCATGACGGTTATGACAAGGCTGTCATCTCTTGGAATCAGCCCGAGTTAGGTCCTAACGGAGGTTACGTTGACACTTCTTCTCTTTCTTATAAGGTAGTGCGCAAGCCCGACGGTCGAGTTATCGCCGATGGTCTGAAGCAGACCACCGTATCTGACGAGAACATCTCGCCCGTAAGTCAGTATTCTTATTCTGTTGTGGCTTCCAACGCCGACGGCGAGAGCAATGCTGTGGAGACCGAGACCCGCGTCTTCGGTCCTGCTTACTCAATGCCCGTGACATTCGATTTCACGGCTTTCGATGCTGACAACTCTTGGACAGTTATGGATGCCAATAAGGATGGTTACGCATGGATGTGGACCAAGGTTTCTTCCGGCGACCGTGTCATGGGACACCAGGCTTCCAGCACAGCCGTTTCTGACGACTGGCTCATCAGCTATTACATGCCTTTCGAGAAGGATGCCACCTACCGCGCAGAGATGGAGCTTCACGCTTACAGCGCTGACAAGCTCGAGTTTGCTCTCCTTGACGAGATGTATACAGTAAAGCCTGCTCAGGTCCTCGACACCGTTACCATCAAGGGCAACCGCGACAAGCAGCGTATCGGCGTTGTCTTCAAGGCAGAGTCTGACGGCTACAAGAACCTTGGCATCCACGCTCTCTCTCCGATGCGTGCCGACTGGCTCGAGGTGTTCAATCTTAGTGTGAAGAAGGCAGAGAAGTCTAATCTTGCTGCCGTTTCAATCAGCGGTCCTGAGAAGCCGATGGCAAAGAAGGAAAGCGTCTATACTGTTCGTGTTGAAAACCGTGGTACTGACAAGGCTTACGCTTATCGCGTCACTCTCGTCGACAAGAACGGTGAGGAACTCAATCACAAGGACGTTGCCGTTACTCTTAACAGCGGCGAATACGCAGACGTTGAGGTGGCATGGACACCGCAGGTGGCCGACACTACAGCCATTTGTGGCGTTGTTCGCACATGGCCTGATGACGAGTATGCAGACGACAACACCACAGACTATATGACTGTCATCGTACGCGAGGCATTTGATGGTGACGTTGTAGGTATCGGCCTTGAGTCTTCTTCAACAGCCAGCTCTTCACCGTTCGACCTCTCTAACCAGTATGCAGCAGCCCTCAACATCTATTCTGCTGACGAAATCGGTGAAAATAAGGACATGCTCATCCAGAAGTTGGCTTGGCCGTATGACGCCCTTTATCAGTACAGCGACGTGGAGACAATCCCCGTACGCATCTATCTTGCCAACACCGATCTTACCAACACTAAGGACGGATGGATTCCTGAGGAACAGCTCACTCTCGTTTACGACGGCATTACAAGCATCGCACAGAAGAGCACTGGTGATCTGACCATCGCTCTTGACGAGCCGTTCAAGTATGAGGCTGGCAAGAACCTCGCAGTCCTCACAGCAGTTAACTGCGACACTTATTGTCCTTACATAAGCTTCAGACAGTACAACAGTCCGCTCGAGGGCAACGCCGCTTATGAGTGGGGCAGCTATTACGCTAAGCAGTGGTTCGACTTTACACAGGTTGGTCATCAGGACTACTACTCACGTTGCGCAAGCATCATGATTTATCTGACTGAGGATACGCCTAACGGCATCGCTTCTGCCAACACTGCAGCCGTTGCCGGCACCGCTTACACCGTATCTGACGTGGCTGGCAGAGTAGTGGCAACAGGCGTCTTCTCAGAGCAGGGCACTGTCAACACAAGCAGCCTCCAGCGCGGCGTCTACGTAGTTAGCTACAAGGTGGACGGCAAGCGTCAGGCTATGAAGATCAGCGTTAATAAGTAAAATGTAGTGTCGGACGGCGGACGCCGTCCGACACAATATTTGCATTTCTGATGCTCAATACTATGAGCCCGGCGCACGAAGAAATCTTTGGGGCGAAATTTTTGAGTTTTGAGCGTTTTGGGATAACATACTTATACACAGTGTGTTATACGGTTTTCTGACGAAACGCTATGAAATCAAGCTCTCAAATGAGCCACTTTTTGCTGCAATAGCGCAACTTTTACTCTCTAATAGTGCCACTTTTATCATGCAATAGCGCCACTTTTACACTCTAATAGTGGCACTATTGTAGTGTAAAAGTGGCGCTATCGTTAAACATTGGTGCTGTTTGCTCAGCAGAACACCACGAAAACGGCTTTCTGATTCTCTATAATTGATTTTTATTTTGTAACATGTTTTTACTCTTTGTACGATATTTGCATTTAAGGTTAATATGTAATAAATATGTTACTTTTAATTTGTAGTATGTAATAAATTAATTAACTTTGCAGCATGGAAGAGACTTTGATAAGACACATTATCTACTCTGACGAGTTCGAAGAATACTATGCAAGTATGAATGAACAACTAAAGAAGAAATATGACTATGCTTTACAGATTGTAAAATCACAATATGTCGTAAGTTCAAAAATTGTAAAGAGCTTAGAGAATACTGACTTTTATGAACTCAGAATTTCCATTAGCTCCAACGAATACAGAACTATTCTTCTCGCTGTTGACCACGATAATTTCATACAAAGCAAAAATGTACTTCTTTTGAACTCGTTCTTGAAGAAAGATACAAAGCAATACAAGGCTGAAATCAAAAAAGCCGAAAACATTGTTAAACGTTATTTGGAGGATTGAATATGTTGAAACTTGACAAAAACAAACTTGCTGGTCTTAAAACATTTGACGACCATCTGCAAGAAAGATACGGTGACGAAAATAGTCCGGAGCGCAAGGAGTTTGAAGCAAAGGCTAAAGCTTGGTACTATGCAGAACTTCTTAAGGATGAACGCAAGCGCCAAAATGTAACACAGAAAATGTTGGCTGAAAAGATCGGTAAGAAACGCGAGTACATATCTTCACTTGAAAAGGGACAGACGGATATGCAGCTCTCTACGTTCTTACGCATTGCCGATGCCCTTGGCCTACGCTTTTCTTTGGTATTAGGATAGATAACCTTTTCAGATGTAAAAAACACAACGTGTGAAGACACCCGTATTCTTGTGTTTTTACTTGTTTTTTCCGCTTATGGGCGCGTGCTGTGCACAAACAAAAGGCTTTACGTCAGGTTGTCGAGAACTTGTTCTCGTAAGACCTGACGTAAAGCCTTTTGTTTAAACCCGTTTAGGGTTTGCGCCCGTAAGCGGATTGTGGATGAATGTTTTTGTTAAAGCCCTGCCTACGAGATTAAGCAAACCTACTAATTCAAAACTCTTATTCCGCCAGCGTAAAGTCGAGCTGTTTCTTTTCGAGGTTGGCACTTGCCACCTGGATGCGTATCGCATCACCAAGCTGGTACTTGTGGTGATGGCGACGGCCAACGAGACAGTAGTTGCGTTCGTCGAAGTCGTAATAGTCGTCGTCGAGGTCGCGCATCGGTACCAGACCCTCGCAGTGGTTCTCGTCAATCTCGCAGTAGATGCCGTACGACTGGATGCCGGAGATGTGAGCGTCATACACGTTGCCTATGCGCTCCGACATAAACTCCACAGCCTTATACTTTATGGAGTCGCGCTCAGCGTTGGCAGCAATCTGTTCCATCTCGCTCGAGTGCTCGCACAGTTCCTCGTAATGCTCCTTGTTGGCAGAACGTCCGCCCTGCTGATAACGCGTCAGCAGACGATGCACCATTGTGTCAGGGTAACGGCGGATAGGCGATGTGAAGTGCGTGTAATAGTCGAACGCCAGACCGAAGTGACCCGTGTTGTGGATGGAGTATTTGGCCTTCATCATCGCACGCAGCGCCACCGTCTGAATGAGGTTCTGCTCACGCTTGCCCTCACAGGCGTCCATAAGAGCGTTCAGCGAACGCGCCATCGCACCCTTCGTGCCGTCTGTCTTCACCTTATATCCGAACTTCACCACAAACTCGCGCAGCGTCTCTAATTTTGTGGGGTCAGGATTGTCATGCACACGATAGGGTAGGGTTTTCGGCTTCTTGCCCTTCGCCACCTTGCCCACGCTCTCCGCCACGGTGCGGTTGGCGAGAAGCATAAACTCCTCGATTAGCTTGTTGGCGTCCTTCGAGCGCTTGAAGTAGCAGCGGATGGGCTTGCCCTTCTCGTCCACGTCGAAGTGAAGCTCCTCGCGGTCGAACCTTACCGAACCGTTCTTGAATCGTGCTGCACGCAGCTTCTTAGCCAGTCGGTCCAGCGTGATCAGCTGGTCAGCGTTCTCGCCCTTATATCCTCCCTTGGGAGCCTTCGGAGCCGGTTCGCCCGTTCCGTCCACCACGCCGTTGTCCTCCAACAGCTGCTGCACCTCCTCGTAGGCATAGCGGCGGTCCGACTTGATGACCGTGTGCACGATGCGATAGTCCTTCACCTCCGCGTCGTCGTTGAGAGTGAATATCACGGAGAATGCTAATTTCTCCTCGTCAGGACGGAGCGAGCAGATGAAGTTGCAGAGACGTTCGGGCAGCATCGGTATGGTACGGTCTACGAGATACACGCTTGTGGCACGCTTCACCGCCTCCTTGTCAATGACCGAGCCCTCCTTAACGTAATGGCTCACGTCGGCGATATGCACGCCCACCTCCCAGAGGCCGTCCTTCAGCTTCTTTATGGACAGCGCGTCGTCGAAGTCCTTGGCGTCTTTCGGGTCGATGGTGCACGTGAACGTGTCGCGGAAGTCCTCGCGCTCGGCATAGTCCTCCGGCGTTATCTCTGCTGAAATCTTCTCCGCAGCCTCCTCCACGTTCTTCGGATACTTATACGGCAGACCGTACTGCGCGAGGATGGTGTTCATCTCCACGTCGTTGTCGCCCGACTTGCCCAGCACGTCCGTCACCTCACCGATCATGTTGCGGTGGTCAGCGTCCGGCCATTCCATAATCTTCACCACCACGTTGTCGCCCTCCTTGGCACCCTTCAGCTTGCGTCGCGGAATGATGATGCTGTTGGCGAGTACGTTAGACGGCGAGATGAGCGTCGCCAGGTCGTGGTCGATGGAGATTCTTCCTACGAACGTCTCCTTCGCTCTATGCAGAATCTCGATGACCTGCGCCTCCTTTATATGGTTCTTGCGACGTGCCATGCACGAGAAGCGCACGCGGTCGCCGCTGAGCGCCCACATCGAGTTGCGCTCCGCCACGAAAATCGGCTTGTCGCTTCCGTCCGGCGTAATGGTGTTCTTGCCGTTGGTCTTGCGCAGGAAGACACCCTCCTGCACCTGTCCCTTCTGGTTGAGCTGGTATGAGTTGTCCGACACCTTCGTGATGAAGTCGTCCCATGCCATCTCTTCCATAATGTCAATGGCAAGCATCTTCAGCGGGTGCGTGTCGAGATGCAGGCTTCTGAAGATCTCCTTAAAGGACATCGTCTTGCCGGGATTCGAGGAGAAGAGCTCCTCCAGCTTCGGTACGAGCTGTTTCTTTGTCAGGCGTTTGCCTCCTTTCTTTCCTTTTCCCATGGTTTTATCTTTTTAGTATATACTATGCAAATAAACAAAAAAGTTTTGAGATATCAATGTCCCAGAGCGCTAAATTTATGTTACAAACGAATTAATCTTCAATAAAATCGTCTATTCGTCCAAATCTTGCTATCTTTGCAAGCGATTATGTACCAATTATCATAATGACTAACAAGATACTTATAACCGGTGCCAGCGGTTTCATTGGCAGTTTTATTGTTGAGGAAGCCCTGAACCGTGATATGGAGGTATGGGCGGCGGTGAGAAAAACCACCTCACGGCGTTACCTCAAGGACAAGCGAATAAATTTCATCGAACTCGACTTCAACTCCAAGGATGAGCTGAAGCGACAACTTGCAGACCATCAGTTTGACTACATAGTGCATGCTGCTGGAGTGACTAAGTGCATAGACAAGGCCGACTTCCGACGCATGAACACCGAGGGAACAAAGCATTTCGTGGATGCCATCATCGAGCTTGGCATGCCCATAAAGCGATTTGTCTTCCTCAGTTCGCTCAGCGTCTACGGAGCCATACACGAACGGCAGCCTTATCAGGACATCACCGAGAACGACTGTCCGCGCCCTAACACGGCGTACGGCAAGAGCAAGCTGGAAGCAGAACGCTATCTCGACTCCATCGGCAACGACTTCCCGTACATCATCCTCCGCCCCACGGGAGTGTACGGCCCGCGTGAGAAAGACTATTTCCTCATGGCGGAGAGCATCAAGAAGCACGTCGACTTTGCCGTGGGTTTCCGTCGTCAGGACATCACCTTCGTGTATGTGCTGGACGTGGTGCAGGCAGTGTTTCTCGCCCTCGACCGCGGCATGAGCGGACGTAAATATTTCCTTTCGGACGGCGACGTCTATCAGTCGACTGAATTCTCCGACCTGCTGAAGAAAGAGATGGGCGTGAAGTGGATGCTCCGCATTGTGGCTCCCGTATGGGTGCTGCGCGTCATCACCTTCTTCGGAGAGCGCATAGCCCGCATCACGAAGAAGCCCATAGCACTGAACGACGACAAGTTTAACATACTCCGTCAGCGCAACTGGCGCTGCGACATCGAGCCGACAATGGACGAGCTCGGCTACCATCCCCACTACAAGCTGAAGGACGGCGTGCGTCTCGCGGTGAAGTGGTATAAGGAGAACGGATGGTTGTAAGAGGAGACCATACAGATAACCCAGAGAAAAATAATGAAATTCATAAAACAACTCTTCGCCATCGAGGCGAATCCCAAGCGTGGGCTGATGGCACTTGAGTGGCTGGTGCTGGCATACGCCACGTTCACGCTTCTCATCACCCTCTTCACTTTCACGACACTGCCCAATCCCGAAGCGATGATATGGGGACGCGTGCGTGCCGTGGCCATGACCTTGGCATTGTGGCTCGTCTATAGGCTCGTGCCCTGCCGCCTGACCCGCTATGTGCGCGTCGTGGCGCAGATGTCGCTCCTTGCATGGTGGTATCCCGACACGTACGAGATCAATCGTATGTTCCCCAACCTGGACCACGTGTTCTGTCATTGTGAGCAGCAGCTCTTCGGATTCCAGCCAGCCATAAGCTTCGTCTCCACATTCTCGTGGCCCGTCTTCTCGGAACTGATGAGCCTTGGCTATACGAGCTATTATCCGATGATAGCCCTTACGACGTTCTTCTATTTCGTCTGCCGTTACAACGAGTTTGAGAGAGCTTCGTTCGTGGTGCTGGCGTCGTTCTTCATCTTCTATGTGGTGTTCATCTTCGTGCCCGTCGCAGGACCTACGTTCTATTATAAGGCAGTGGGCATGGAGAACATCATGTCAGGCGTATTCCCTGCTGTCGGCGACTACTTCAATACCCATCAGGAATGTCTGCCCACACCCGGATATACGCAGGGCTTCTTCTATGACCTTGTGGAGGACGCCAAGGCAGCGGGAGAGCGCCCCACGGCAGCCTTCCCCTCATCACACGTAGGCATCGCCACCGTGTGTATGCTGCTCGCCTGGCACACCCGCAACCGTCGCCTGCTCTACGTCATGGCACCCTTCTACGTGCTGCTCTGCTTCTCCACGGTGTACATCCAGGCACACTACGCCATCGACGCTTTGGCTGGTCTGGTAAGCGGCACACTCCTCTTCGCCGTCCTGATGTGGGCGACAAGAAGGCTGAAGTACTGACAACCATAAAAACGACATAACCCCTAAACCCCTTAATGCTTATGAATCCACAACCTTACAAGACGGACGTAGCAGTCCTCATACTCTTCTTTAACCGCCCTGACCATCTGCGCCGCGTGTTCGACGAGGTGCGCAAGGCGCGTCCCTCCAAGCTGTTCCTCTATCAGGACGGACCGCGTGGCGAACGCGATATGCCGGGCATAGAGGCTTGCCGCCGCGTCGTGGAAGACATCGACTGGCAGTGCGAGGTTCACCGCAAGTATCAGGAGCGCAACTTCGGTTGCGACCCGTCGGAATATATCTCGCAGAAATGGGCTTTCTCCATTGTGGACCGCTGCATCGTCCTCGAGGACGACGACGTACCGTCGCAGTCGTTCTTCCCCTTCTGCAAGGAGATGCTCGACCGTTATGCTGACGACGAGAGAGTGTGGATGATTGCCGGATTCAATCCCGAGGAGCAGGTCAGCAGTCCTTACGACTATCTCTTCACCTCCGTATTCTCCATCTGGGGATGGGCTTCATGGCGCCGCGTCATCGACACATGGGACCCCACGTACGCCTGTCTGGACGACCCCGATGCGAAGCGCCAGCTGGACGCCGTGATGCGCCAGCGCCGCTACTGCCTCGACACGCTCCGCGCATGCTATGACCATCGCGCTTCGGGCAAGGAGTATTACGAGACCATCTTCTGGACGTCGATGGTGATGAACTCCGGTCTTGCCATCATGCCGACGCGCAATATGATAAACAATCTCGGAGCCACCGACGGTTCCACCCACTATACGGGTTCGCTGCAGACCATGCCGCGCCGCCTCCGCCGCCTCTTCACCATGAAGCGCTTCGAGCTGGACGCCCCCGTCCGCCATCCGCGCTACGTCATAGAGGATGTCGACTTCAAGGAGCAGGTCTATCGCACCTACGCCTACGGTCATCCGCTCATCAAGGCAGGACGCTCAATGGAAGAGCTGTGGCTCAACATCCGCTACGGCAATTTCGGCTATATCTTCAAGGCTGTGTCGCGAAGAATAAGGAAAATCTTCGGTCGCGACCGCCACTGGTAATCAATAGTTTTTATGAAACAAAATATGTCGCTCTCCGTAGTGATGTGCACATACAACGGTGCATCACGCCATCTTGCAGAACAGCTCGACTCCATCTTCTCGCAGACGCTGCTCCCCGCCGAACTCATCGTTCAGGACGACGGGTCGACGGACAACACCATGGACCTTCTCCATAGCTATGCAGCCAAGGCACCCGAAGGAATGGAGATGCGGATATTCCGCAACGAGAAGCAGATGGGCATCAACGCCAATTTCTTCTCTGCCATGCGCCGTGCCAAGGGCGACCTCATAGCCGTCAGCGACCAGGACGACATCTGGATGCCGACAAAATTAGAGGAGCAGGCGGCAGCGATGGCTGATCCGCACATGATGATGTGCGTATGCCGGTCCGTGCCCTTCTCGGAGAGCGGAGCCGAGGTGCGCTACGATCCGCGCCGTCCCAACTGCAATCTCATCCGCCTCTTCTATGCTTCGATGATGGGACATTGCCAGATGCTGCGCCGCACGCTGCTCGACTATATTCCCTCCGAGACAGAACATCCCGACATCTATCGCCGCACGTGCTACGACGTGATGACAGCCACGGCAGCGGCTGCCCTTGATGCCATCTGCCTTATCGACCGTGTGCTTGTGCGCCAGCGCCGTTATGCTGAGGCTGCCACGTATGTGGGAGTGGACGCGCATCGTGTCCGTCAGGCAGACAACGCCCTCTATATGGTGTGGTACGGCATGTGTCATTGGCATAAGGTGAAGCCGTGGATGCGCCAGCACTTCGCCGCCCGCCTGACGTTTATCGAGTGGGTGTGGCGACATGAGAAGGCTGGCAAGCTGGACGTTCGTGACGGCGTAACCACCAACAACCCCATATATGCCGACGCGCTGAAACTCCTGCATGCCGAGTGTGGCACGTCGCCCTTCTCCCTCCTCTCCCTTATGCGAATGTACGTAAAGTATCGTCACGTCCTCTTCTATACTTATGAGAAAGACCCCGTGGCGCTCCTGCGTGCCCTCCTCCATCCCTTCATGCAGGTGTATAACTACAGGTATCTCGTCCCCCAAAAATAATAAGTAAAAAGTAATAAGTAAAAAATAATAAATAATAAGTAATAACTGATGCACGTCTACTTCTACCACACGCAGAACATCCAGTATTGTCTTGACAGAATGAAGGACGGCGAGTTTCCCTCGCACTTCCTCTATGGCGCCTGCCACCTCAAGGACAACGGCATCGGCGTTGTCTGGCACCGTTCGCCGAAGAAGACGCTCTCCCGTATAGCCACCGCCATTAGTACGGCGTGGCGTGTGCTCACCTGCCGTGAGAAGTATGACGCCGTGTATGCCACGCATTACAAGGGACTGGAACTGGTGGTGCTCCTTCGTGCCCTCCGTCTCTTCCGCAAGCCCATCATCGTATGGCATCACCAGCCCATTGTCACCTCTAAGAGCCGGTTGCGTGAATTGGGAGGACGACTCTTCTATCGTGGTTTCGACCGCATGATTTTCTTTTCGCAGAAGCTCGTTGACGATTCTCTTAAGTCGCGCAAGGCAGACCCGCGCCGCATGGTTGTGGGACATTGGGGTGCCGACCTCGACTTCTACGACCGCATCTCGCGTTCGGTGGCTGAGGCTCGCCAAGCGTCTGCTCATGAGGGTGGGGCAGAGGCTCCCGTCTTCATCGCCACGGGTAAGGAGCAGCGCGACCAGCCCACGCTCATCGAGGCGTTCCGCAACACCTCGCACCACCTTATATTATATATAGGCATCAACGCCGACCCCTCCATCCCCAATCCCAACCTTGACGCCGTCCGTCGCTGCCATCCCTCCGCCAACGTGAAGGTGGTGGAGATATGTGGCTTGTTGCCTTACGAGATAGCGTGCGAGGTGGCAAAGGCATCGTGCGTGGTGATCTGCTGCAAGGAGACCCGTTACACCGCCGGCTTGACCACAGTGGTGGAGGCATTGGCATTGGGATTGCCCATCATCTGCAGCCGCAACCCCCAAATCCCGGTAGACTTCTCCCGCGACGGCTGCGGCATCTCCGTCCCCTACGGCGACGTGGAAGGCTGGCAACGTGCCGTCGACTACATCGCCACGCATCCCGAGGAGGCGCGTCGCATGGGAGAGAAAGGCAGACAGATAGCCGAGCGGACGTTTAATGATAAGCGCTGCGCTGAAGAAATAGCCAATATCATTAAGAGTGCTCTTTAATTAAGAGATTAGGCAGGGCTTTGACAAAAACCTTTCTCCACAGACCTGTTGCGGTTTTCGAGCCTTCGGCAATTCCTTTGTGGCATATATGGTCTTAAGAGAACAAGTTCTCACGCCCATATATGCCCCAAATGAATGAGAGGCTATCGCCTCTCTCGAAAACCGCAACCGGTAAAAACCTTTAAAAACACAAGATGAATACATTGCTTTATTCATGCGCCATATTCATACAGACATAAAAAATCACATACAAAACATAAGGCAACAAGAAAGAGTCGTATATCAGAACATATACATAGTATCTGTTTCTGTATCGAGATAATAGTGTTCGTTTTGGTCACGGATTGGAGCGAAGTTCCAGAGTATACCGATTCTTGTTTTTGTCAAACGCATATAGTTCCACAATTGCTGGCGTTGTTCTGCGCCCAAGCGCTCGATAGCCTTACACTCCACAAACACCTTTCCCCGAACAAAAAAGTCAACATAATGTTTATGTTTGATCGGATGTCCATGAAACTCTATAGCGAAGAAATATTCCTTCTCATATTGTATGTCTTTCTCTTTAAACATAATAGCCAAAGCATCCTGATACATATATTCATTAAGGAACGGTCCCAACTCATTATGTACGATTTGGCAGCATCCGTTTATATCATAGCAATACAATTTGAGCTTCTTATATAGTTCAGGATTTATCTCGCCCAATCTTTGTATGTTGTAATTCATAGGTTAGTAGGTATTTTTAGAGTTTATATTATATAAACAAATGGGCTGCCATTTTATTGTGTCCTCATTCGCATTCTTGTGTTTTTATATGTTTTTCCGCTTATGGGTGCGTGCTGTGCACAAATAAAAGGTTTTACGTTAGGTTGTCGAGAACTGGTTCTCGTAAGACCTAACGTAAAACCTTTTATTTAAATCCGATAGGATTTGCGCCCATAAGCGGACTGTGGATGAATGTTTTTGTCAAAGCCCTGCCTCCTTCAAGCAAATAACAATCTCTGCCCCTGCAATTAATCTCTTCCTAACGTGGCGATTATCTCGGATTTTATCCTTACCTTTGCCAAATATTTCTTTATCAATACTGAATCTTCTGAGATATGCAAGCATGGGATGTCTATACCCCGCTTTTATATAAATGTATAAGTCTACTAAATCAAGGTACCTAATAATATAATGAACAAGATAATGAATAATAGAATGAAGCGTTGGTTAGGAGCTTCTGTTCTCTGCCTTGTCATTGGCAGCGGACAGAACGTCGTGGCACAGCAGGTGATTTTCCCGCAGGAAGTGCAAGCCGACAGAGCACAGTTGGTAAGCCGCTCTAAGGAGTGGACACTGAAGAATGCGTTGCTGACAGCCAAGTTTGCCAAAGTGAAAGGCAAGCTGATATTCAATGGCTGCGAAGAGATGAACCTTAAGCCTGGCACCGAACTGTTTAAAGTGGTATTGGGTGACGGTAGCACCTTCACCTCCTCAGAGATGGAGCTGGTAAGCGTCGGCACCGAAAATCTCGTCGGCGACAAAAATGCCGTGAAAGGTTCGGACCGCTTTAACGGTAAGGCCCTTAAAGCCGTGTTTAAGAAGGGAAATCTCAATATTGTCTGGCATGCTGTGCTGCGTGACGGAAGCCACTATCTGCGCACCACCCTTGACGTGTCTGCCGATAAAGATATTGCCATGCAGTCCATAACACCTATGATCTACAATGTGGACGGCTATAAGGCACAGAGCGTGCCGGAGGTAGTTGGTAATACACGCGGCGCGCTTATTGCCAGCAATGAGATATTTGCAGGTCTTGAAACTCCTATGGGCGTAAACTCCGTTGAGGTGGAAGACACTATGTCTGCTACAGCCGATGTGCCTATTCAGGGTTATTGGCGCCGCAACACTACGCTTAAGAAGAGTCAGCCGTGGGAGGTCAGCTCCGTTGTAGGATTGGTGGCTCCAGGTCAGGCGCGTCGTTCGTTCTTGGCTTATAGCGAGCGTGAACGTGCAGTGCCTTGGCGTGCGTTCCCCCTATACAATTCGTGGTATGAGCTAAACATCGACCGCAACAATGCCGTAGGAAATAACGGTGTGTATGATGCTTCCGACCTCAAGAACACAAAGGGCGACTACTCGGAGAACATGACATCCACACAGTGCGCAGACGTGGTGAAGCACTGGAAGGACAAGTTCTATGACGTGTATGGCAAGGCACCCTATGCTTTCGTCTTTGACGATGGTTGGGATGCTTACGGCACATGGACTTTCAACTCAAATTTCCCCAATGGCTTCGCTGATGAAGACCGTCTGGCTAAAAGCATGGGTGTGGGCATCGGTGCGTGGTTAGGTCCGGTAGGCGGTTATGGCGGTAGCGGCACTTATCGTCGCAAGTATTGGGAAAACCGTGGCGGTATGCAGTTGAGCAATGAGGCATATTACAACTACTTCATCGACTGCTGCAATAACATGATTAACAATTACGACTTCCGCTTCTTCAAGTTCGACGGCATCAGCGCCCAAGGTACGGCTTTCGGACCGGATGAGGGCGACACCGGCATTGAGAATGCTGAAGGAATCATCAGCATAGAACGTGCCGTGCGCAAGACACGTCCTGACATATTCTTTAATACTACCGTGGGTACATGGGCTTCGCCCTTCTGGTTCCATTATAGCGATGCTATATGGCGACAGGATGCCGACTGCTCGTATATCGGCAATACGGGAACAGACCGTGAACAGTGGATAACCTATCGTGACCACATGGTTTATAAGATCTTCACGCAAGGTTCGCCGCTCTGTCCTATCAACACTTTGATGACGCACGGACTCATCCTTAGCGAGAAAGGTAAGCCTTACACTCCGAGCGACTATAGCTATGACGGTGTGTTGCGTGAGATGCGTTGTGCCTTTGGCTGTGGCTCGGGTATGGTGGAGCTATACACCGACTATAAATTGATGGACCAGATTGAGGACAACGAGGGCAAGGCTGGCGCTCTGTGGAAAGACTTGGCAGAATGTATGGATTGGCAGCAGCGTAATGCTGACGTGCTGCCCGATATTCACTGGGTGGGTGGCAACCCATGGGACGGTACTCAGGTGAATGTCTACGGTTGGGCTGCTTGGAACGGCAAGAAGGCAACCGTCACACTTCGCAATCCCGACGTGAAGGAACGTCAGTTCACCACTACGCTCCGTGAAATGCTCGACATCCCTGCATACATTCAGACCACCATCACGCTCAGCAGTTCGTTTGCAGACCAGAAGGTAGCTGTCGAAGGAGGACTGAAGGGTATAGAGGTGAATAAGCCCATCAACATCGATGACCAGCTTACCCTAAGCTTCCCCGCCTCCACAGTCTTTGTGTTTGAGGGCACAGACAATGGCAACTTCAACTTTGCTGCCGTGCATTAAGAAAAATTTATACAGCAGCAAAAGCATACATAGGAGGCTATGGCGTCTCGCCGTAGCCCCGCACCCACATACAGCATTATGGTAGCCCACCCCATGTACAGCAAGACATTTTGCTATAGTAGGCAGCGTGGCTACGGCGAGACGCCATAGCCTCCTAAGTTTGTGTTGCAGCTTATTGTTATACAAACAACAAAGGATATAATCACCCACGGACGCGAGCAGATTGAGTATGAGCTGATGGTACTAAGTTACGTATTACAGCTGCGGGTTCCGCTGGGCGGGACCTATATCATGAAACCCACTGCAAGCTGCGAAGCAGCGCAGCTGTGGGTAAATATGCCCCTCCCAAAATGAGTTCCCCGAAGGGGGACTTACACATCCCGTCTGATATTGAGGATGATAGTCGGTCCCGCTTTGCGGAACCAGGAGAGGGAGAGGTGATGCTTATCCCACAGCTGCGCTCCTTCGGAGCTTGCAGTGGGTTTCTGATGGATACGTGTCCCCTCGGGACACGGCGCTGATTGGTGTTTTGTTATGGTAGGCTGCGTGGCTACGGCGAGACGCCATAGCCTCCTAAGTTTGTATCTGACTTGGTGTAGGCGAAGCCGAGAACAATTCCTAACTCCTAATTCCTAATTCCTAATTCGGTGCCACGCAGTGGCGCTAATGTTAATAATGTTAATAAAGTTAAATATATTGCGTGCGTTTGTTTTTATTACGTGCTTTTTGATTAATTTTGCAAAAGAAAACGATATAATAATAAAAACCTAAGATGCTGACCGATATTTCATCAAACTTTTTTAAAAACTACTAAGGGAATATTAGTGGTATTGACTGAATGTAAATCGAGAAGCCTCTGCTATAATATTCATAACATAGAATAATCTTGTATGAGATATGTGTCGAGCATCTAACCGTGCAAGACAAAACTCAACAAACTGAATATCTATAACTTAAAACAAATCAAAGAATGGCGAATTTTACTCGTAAAACCCTTACGCTCGCAGCAGGACTGATGCTCAGCGTAATGTCGTCAAACGCGCAGCAGCTGCGCGAGGGTTACATCGATGCCGGTAAGGACACCGGTAGTGAAAAGTTCCAGTTTGCACTTCAGAACTGGCAGAACAACCATCGTTTGTCTAAGGATGACAATTTCTACATCTCACGTGTTAAGCCCCATGTTCGTTTCCGTAACGCCGCTACACAGGTACGCGACCTTACTGCTGAGAACGACAAGAAGCTTATCGCTTGGATTCCTGTAAGCGATCCCACTTTCAACGCACTTCCTAACGGCGTTTTCGACTCAGAGGTGTTCTCAATGTGGTCGTACGTAACACACTACGGTGACTGGACTGCTTCATTGGGACGCATCCCCGCAGCTTTCCTTGATGCAGCACACAAGAACGGTGTGGGCGTATCGGGTGTGGCTTCCATTCCTAACGCAAGTCTTAGTGGTGACTGGCTGAAGATGATCACAGCTATGGGATCTGCTGACGCGGAACTCGCTGCCAAGTTCTTCCGCTACTATGGTATCAACGGTATGGGCTACAACTCAGAGTTCTATGATCAGACAGGTGTTGTTGAGGATCTCCGCGACTTCCACGCTGACCTCGTAAAGGCTGCCGAGAAGAACGACCCGCTCTTCGAGAACTTCTGGTATGACGGCACCAACGACGGTGGTGGCATCTCATTCGACCAGGGTCTTGGTTCGCACAATGAGGAGACATTCGGTGACGGTGAGAACCGCCGCACATCACTCTTCTTCAACTATAACTGGAACAAGACCTATCTGATGGATAAGTCAGTGACAAAGGCTGAGGAAATGGGCCGTAATCCGCTCGACCTCTACTGCGGTGTTAACATGCAGGGTGGTGAGCCGAGATACACAAGCTGGTCATTGCTTCCTTCACGCCGTCTCTCTATCGGTCTCTGGGGTGCTCACTCCAACAATATGTTCTGGGAGAGCCGTGGCGAGAAGGGTTCTAACCCCGACGTTAAGCAGAACACATACCTCCAGCGTATCGAGCGCTACTTCACCGGCGGTACCCGCAACCCGGCTAACTGCCCGTCTATCGTAGACCGTCACGCTTGCAATGCCGACAACTTTGCTTGGCACGGTATGTCTACATTCATGACAGCACGTTCAGCTCTTAGCTGGAACCTCTCTGAGGAGCCGTTCATCACATACTTCAACCTCGGTAACGGTAAGTTCTTCAACCTCGAGGGTAAGCGCCAGAACAGCAACTCATGGTATAACGTAGGTATGCAGGACTACCTCCCAACATGGCGCTGGTGGTTCGCAAGCAAGCTGCTTGGCAACAAGGCTACTGACGTTCCTGAGAACGGACTTGACGCTAACTTCACATGGGACGACGCTTACTTCGGTGGCTCTACCATCCGTCTTACCGGTTCTACAGCTGACGAGTATCTCCACCTCTTCAAGACAGAGTATGCTCTCAAGGCTGGTGACGTCATCACATTTAAGTATAAGCTCGCAGGTGGTACTTCAGACATCGACCTCTTGCTCTCTGCAAAGGGCAGCGAGACATCTGCAACACCATACAACGTCCTCAAGACTTCTCAGAAGGCAGACGACGAGGAGTGGATTGAGAAGAAGTTTGTTGTTGGCACTGACTTCGACAGCAAGGACCTCGCTCTCGTAGCTCTCCACTTCAAGAACGCCAAGAACCTGAGCCTCCTCCTCGGTGAGTTCTCTATCGTTCGCGGCACTTCAGCTGCTCCAGCTGCTCCTGTCATCACAAGCAGCGATATGCTCTACAACAGCTATGCCGGTATGGACGCCAAGCTCATCTGGAACATGGAGAACAACAAGGCCATTGACGAGCCTTGCTACAACATCGACGTAAAGACCTCATACTTCAAACTCTATGCTCAGGAAGAGGGTCAGGAGCCGGTTCTCTGCGGAACAACAACTTCATGGGCTGGTATGTTCTTCTCTATCCCTGTAACAAACAAGGCTGCTAAGGTTCGCCTCGGTGTTTCTGCCGTAGCCCTCGACCAGAAGTCAGAGTCGCAGATTGCTTGGACAGAGTATAACACTCCTGTTTCATACACACTCAGCGACGACATCCAGATTGACAAGACCACAATCAAGCCGGGTGAGAAGTTCACTATGGGCTATGTGGATTCTGAGCACAAGGAAGGTGCATGGGAGCTCATCGACGAGGAAGGCAACTCAGTATACTCTGGCAACGGCAAGACCGTTACCGTTGAGAACGGCCTCAAGAATATTGGTTCTTACACACTGAAGCTTACCGGCACTGTAGCAGGTCTTGATAAGGTACGCGAGTATCCGGGATATGTTCAGATTACAGACAATAGCGTGGGTGCTCTGCCTGAGATCTACACTCTCACAGCTAACGACAGCGAGGAGCCTATCTCTATCAAGGTTGGCGATCAGGTTAAGATGAAGTACACCGCTCGCGAGGCTAACGGTGCAAGTTCACAGGGTGTTGACCTCCAGGAGTATCGTTACGGTGCCAAGTGCTCTGACCTCGGAATTACAGGCACTAAGTCGTTCTCTGTAGCTTTCTGGTTGAAGATCAACGAGCTTGCTGAGGGTGAGACACAGCTCTTCTCTGTAGCTAACAAGCTCGACGCATGGCCTAAGACTGACTGGGGTTGGATTTGGGTGAATGTAAATCAGGATGGTTCAGTTGGTTCATTCACATGGCGTGGTGCTGACAAGACCAGCAATAACGAGATTCGCTATAAGTATGCTAACAGCAAGCTTCCTGTAGGAACATGGGCACACGTTGCTCTTACATTCGACTATAATGCAGAGGGTGCTCTCCGTGGCGAACTTTATATTAATGGTAAGAAGCAGGAGATTACCGGCTGGAACCGTCAGGCTAACGGCGATACATACTTCAACACAGACCCGGGTTACCAGGCTAATCCTTACAATATCACAGATATGCAGGTTCTTGCTGTAGGTGGTGACGCTGCATTCCGTAGCGGTATCAAGGGTGCTGTCGACAACCTTCAGGTTTGGGATCACGCTCTTACTGCTGACGAGGTACAGACCACTATGGGTACTATCGACTCTAACAACGTTCCTGCAGGCATCATCGCATTCTGGGACAACGAGAAGACTGCCAACGACGACTTCACATTCGCTTCTGTAGGTCAGAAGAAGGGTGTTCAGGCTGGTCTCCACGCTTACACTCCGACAGGTGACGAGGGTCAGGGCGAGTTCGTATGGGTTGCTCCTAAGTACACCTCAGGCTGTCCGTTCATCTCTGGTACTGCTTACCAGGTGGAGACAGTTCCGACATGGAGCGCTCCTAAGGCTGACATCATCTCTCAGTCAGGTAACGATACAGAGGGTGAGGCAGTTCTCTCTTACGAGAAGGAAGGCGTTCGCAACGTAACTCTGACACTTTCTAACTCACTCGGTAAGGACCAGCGCGTATTCTCTGCCATTACAATCGGCAGCGGCACTGGTATCGACCAGCTCGGCAACGGAGAGCTGAAGGCTTACACAGTAGGCGAGGACGTTATCGTAGAGTTTGCTGAGGCAGGCAACTACGACGTTCAGATTGTTAACGTGGCTGGACAGGCTCAGGCTCGCAAGGCTGCTACCATCGCAGCTGGCGGCAACATGCAGGTTCGCCTCGCTAATGCAGGTGCTTACATCCTCACCGTCAAGAAGGACGGCAAGGTGGTTCGCACTATGAAGCTTATCAGAAAGTAATATAGGCATCACTATTGACAATTTGTCATATAAATGCAGAATGAGGTACGCCAGCCGGCTCTCTGCAGCCGGCATGGCTTACCGCATTCTGCTTTCCATCAACTACTCAGAAATCATCTAACTATTTTTTTTTATCTAAAACCTCTATCTGTATTATTTATGACGAATAAGAGAAATTTGCTCCTTGCGTCAGCAATGCTCTGTGTAGCCATGGGTTATGCCCAGCGTACACCGACTCATCCGCTCGATATCAAGGACACCAACTTCAGCGACATTCTCGCTAACTTGGAGACTTGGGAACCGGGCAATCAGCCCATTGGTGTAAGCCGTATTGACGACGAGTTCTATATCTCTCGTGTACGTCCTTTGAAGCGCATCACCGACAACGTTTATCAGGCCAACAACGTGGCAGACCCGAAGCGTAAGTTCTGTCTCTGGACTCCGCTGGACGATCCTACCTCTTCTTGGAAGGCTCTTCCCCGCTACTGCTTCGAGGGTGACAACTTCTCAATGTGGTCTTACCTCGACATCCACGGCAACTGGACAGCTCCTTGGTTCCGCGTGACTGCAGGTCTGTCTGACGTTGCTCACAAGAACGGTGTAAAGGTGGGTTGTGTGCTCTCAATTCCTTGGGCAGCTTCCGTTTATCTTGACGGTGGCAACATCTATTCAAAGATTTTCACTAAGCTGACAGAGCGTGACGATAATGACAACTTCAAGAACGTTGACCGTTTCGTTCGTCTGCTCAAGTACTACGGCATTGACGGCATTGGCGTAAACTCAGAGTTCGGTTCTGACTACGACACAATGTCAGAGTTCCAGGAGTTCATCGCTGAATGTCACAAGAAGGCTGAGGAAATAGGCTGGGCATTCCAGCTCCACTGGTATGACGGTACCAACGACAACGGTGCTATCACCTTCGACCAGGGTCTTGGCAGTCACAACAAGGGAATGTTCGGTGCTGCCGGTCATGTGGTTACTGACATGATGTTCTCTAACTACAACACCGGCAAGGGTACGCTTCAGAACTCTGCCGCTTATGCTGAGTCGATGGGTCGCGACCCGTACGACTACTATAAGGGCTTCGACATCCAGGGCCGCGACCTTTCAAACTTCTACAACGCCGACTGGCGTAACCTCGAGGGCGTAAAGGCATCCATCGGTTTCTGGGGCGCTCACTCACAGGGCCTTATCCATCAGAGTGCTACCGACTACGGTACATCAGACGTAGCCATCCAGAAGGCATACCTCGAGAAGCAGGAACTTATCTTCTCAGGTGCTAACCGCAACCCGGCTAACGTACCCGCAGTAAACGGTACTACAACACTTGCAAATGCAAGCCTGAAGAACAACTTCCATGGTGTGGCTCGCTTCAATACAGCCAAGTCCACCATCCAGGCAGTTCCGTTCGTATCGCGCTTCAACCTCGGTAACGGTCTGAAGTTCCGCAGCGAGGGTAAGGTGACATTCGACCACAAGTGGCATAACCTCAACACACAGGACATCCTTCCTACATGGCGTTGGTGGGTGGTAAATGCAGCTGAGCAGGCTCCCACATCTGGTCTCGTTAACGCAGAGCTTACATGGGACGACGCTTACTGGGGTGGCTCTTGCCTCCGTCTGAGCGGCGCTACAGATCTTTCACGTGTAAAGCTTTATCGTACATCTCTCACAGTAGAGCCTACATACAACATCTCAGTAACATACAAGATGAATAACGAACTTGACACACACGCCAAGCTCTTCGTTGCTCTCAAGGACAATGTTACATCATATAAGGAAATAGACATCCCTGCAGCTGAGAAGTTCGGCGAGTGGACAACATTCACCACAACTCTCGACAAGCTCGGCATCAAGTCAGGCGACAACATCGCCCTCATCGGTATCACAACCGAGAATACAGCTGCTGACTACTCGATGCTCGTTGGCGAGCTCGCAGTCCGTAACCCGCAGCAGAACTTCGCTCCCGTAGCTCCTGAGGTTAAGGAGGTGGAGGTTCTTCGTGGTAAGGGCAGCACCGTTGACTTCAAGATGCGTTATGCAGCCAAGGAGGAGACTGGCGGCGTTAAGACTTACAACGACGAGGTTGACACATGGTACTACGAAATCTGGATGCAGCAGAAGGATCAGGAGGCTCAGTATCTCACAGCCACCACATCATGGGCTGCTTACGTAATCGACGCTCCTATTAAGAGCGGTTTCGAGGGTCGCGAGTGCCGCTTCGGCGTACGTGCCGTATCGCCGGACGGAATCAAGAAGAGCGACATCTCTTGGAGCGACTACAAGGAGATAGCATACGACACTCCGTCAAGCGAGGTGGTTCTCGACCGTCAGGTTGTTAAGCCGGGTGAGACATTCACCGTAGGTCTGGAGGACGCAATGGCAGATCCCGCACAGTCTTGGAAGGTTACAAACGCTGAGACTGGCAAGGTGGTTAAGACTGCTGAGAACGTTAAGTCGTTCGAGCTTGCTATCGACGAACTTGGCGTATACGACGTTACAATCGTTGACTCAAAGGGCGTAGAGCAGGTACTCCGTGGTAAGATTCACGTATCTCCCGAGGAGACTGGTGCTGTTCCCGTTGTCAACACTGTAAGCGTCGACAAGACCAAGGCTGAGACCTCTGAGGCTCTTAACATCTCTTACACATCTCGCGACGGCGAGGGTAAGGTGTCACGCGGTGTTCAGGTGAAGGATCCCAACATGCTCATGATTCCTGGCGAAATCCAGCAGGGCATGTCTTATTCATACGCTCTTTGGGTGAAGGTGGACAACTATGCACACGACAAGCAGGGTACAAACCTCATCAACAAGAACACTGTTGCCGACAAGTGGCCCCACAATAACTGGGGTGACCTCTGGGTACAGGTTCGTCCGGCTATCCCCGCTGGTCAGAACGAGTGCCGTCAGGATCACGCAGCCAACGAGGTTTCGTTCAACACAATGGGTTGGACAGGTCACGATAGCCCGAGAGAGTCGATGATGACCACAGGCTACAGCCTCAATCCTGGCGTATGGAATCACATCTGCGTTACTCAGGGTGCTGACTGCCAGCAGAAGATCTACTTCAACGGCAAGTGCGTAGCTGGTCCTAACAACTTCGCAAACTCAACACGCCGTGAGGACAATCCTGACAGCCGTATCGACAGATGGACCACTGCAAACATCTTTATCGGTGGCGGTGGCGTTTACAAGGCAGGCCTTAACGCTACAATCGATGAGGTTCAGGTTTGGAACAAGCCTCTTACTGACGACGAGGTGAAGGCAGCCATGAAGGGATTCGCTGACGGCTCAGTGCCCGAGGGTCTCCAGGGCTACTACACCTTCGAGGATTACAATAAGGCTGACTCTACATTCGCTAACCACGGTCACGCAGGTGCTGAGTATGTTGCCAAGATGGTGTTCATGGACGGCAGTGGCGGTGAGAACACAGCCAGCGCTGCTTACAAGAAGGTGGCTTCTGACAACAACCTCACCGGTTATCCTGGCATCCCGGGTACACTCGAGGTTAAGACAGACCGCAAGTGGCTCCTCGCTGGTGCACGTATCTCTTCTGAGACAGACAAGGCAGCTGTCATCACTTACGCTCGTGAGGGATCTTACGAGGCCGGCGTACAGCTCACCAACTTCTGGGGCGAGTCATCTAAGATGGTTGACGACGCAATTGAGATTACTGAGCCTACAGCTATCAACGGTGTAGACCGCGACGCTCAGTTCTCAGTTTATCCGAATCCGTTCGTAGAGAGCGTTAACTTCCGCTTCGCAGAGGGTGGTGCTTACACCATCAACATCGTAAGCGCAAGCGGCGCACTCCTCCAGACCAACTCATTCAACGCTGGCGCCGGTGAGGCTGTCAACGTGGCAGTGACTGGTGGTAAGGGTCTCTACGTAGTTCAGGTAATGAAGGACGGCAAGCTCTACAAGGCCGTAAACGTGGTTAAGAAGTAAGCCGCAGACTCAGGCTCTTCTTTAATGTATGACCACTAAGAAAGAATAAATAATCAACAACGAAAAGGCGAGTCGGTAGTTCAGTAAAACATTTCTTTTTATTTGAGCCGCCGACTCGCATTATAGAAAACAGCTATAACTTTTCCATTTTAAATCAAATCAAAACAATGAACAACAATTCCAACGAAAAAGGACAGATGTTCTTGAAGGCTGCTTTCGCCGCCCTGCTCGCAGCAGGTGTGCCGGCTCAGTATGCTTCAGCTGCAGGAATAACCGCTCCCAACGCTTTGATTCAGGCAAATGAGAATCTGGTGCAGGGTTGCGTTACTGACGCTACTGGCGAACCCCTCATTGGCGTTAGCGTAGTTGTAAAGGGTGCCACAGGTCTCGGTGTAGTTACCGATATCGACGGTAACTACAAGATTAACGTAAAGGACAAGAACGCAACACTCGTATTCTCTTACATCGGCTATACTGCACAGGAGGTTAAGATTGCTGGCCGTACTAACGTAGACGTTAAGATGGCTGACGAGAGCTCAGTGCTTAAGGAGGTCGTTGTTACCGCCATGGGTATTAAGCGTAAGGAAACCTCTCTTACATATTCAACACAGCAGGTTAAGGCTTCTGACCTCAACCGCGTACAGGACCCTAACGTTGCCAACTCTCTCGAGGGTAAGGTATCAGGTGTGACCATCACTCCGTCTGCCGGTGGTGCCGGTGGTGCTTCTAAGATCCTCCTCCGTGGTAACAAGTCAATCATGGGTAAGAGTACTCCGCTTATCGTCGTTGACGGTGTGCCTATGAGCAACAACACACGTGGTGAGGTAGGTAGCGGCTCAATGCTTGCAGTAGGTGCTTCTGAGGGTGGCGACGCTCTCTCAATGATCAACCCTGACGACATCGAGTCAATCAACGTCCTCAAGGGTGCCAACGCTGCTGCCCTCTACGGTTCTGAGGCTGCCAACGGTGTACTCATGATCACCACAAAGAAGGGACGTGAGGGCAAGATGGCAATCACTGTTTCTTCTAACGTAACCTTCGACAACCCGCTCCTCACTCCGGACATCCAGAACGTATACGGCGCTTCTGTAACTCCGGTTAGAGACGATGCGGGCAACATTACCAGCGGTAAGGTGGGTATCTACAGCTGGGGTCCCAAGGTGTCTGAGATGAGCCAGTATAAGATGACAGGTGCTGACGGTCAGTCATACCTCGGTCTGCCCGTTACTATGAACTCGGAGAAGTTCTCAGGTCAGTTGAATAATGTTCATCTCCGCGACTACGCTAAGAACGACCTCGACGACTTCTATCGTACTGGTGTAACGACCAACAACTCTATCGCACTTTCAGGTGGTACTGACAAGATGAGCAGCTACTTCTCTTACGGTAACTCTCACTCTGACGGTATGCTTCCTAAGAACTCATACAACCGTCACACTCTGTCTTTCCGTCAGGACTTCAAGTTCTTCGACCGTTTGAGCGTTAACGTATCGATGAACTACATCCAGACCAAGACAAAGAACCGTCCTGGTGGTGGTGTTGCAATGAACCCGATTTACCACATGTATACGGCTGCCCGCAACATCGATATGGACTATTATCGTAACAACTACGCCAACGCTGAAGGCACATGGCGCAGCGAGCCGACTGGCTACTACAAGAAGAACGCCGACAATACATATTCTTGGACAACTGACCGTGTAGACCTTACAGGTCCGCAGCAGAACTGGGCATACCAGGAGAATGGTCAGAACAACCCGTACTGGCTGCTCAAGCAGAACAACGGCGTGAACAAGGAAGACCGCTTCTTCGGTAACGTAACTGGTACGCTCGATATCTATGACGGCCTCTCTTTCCAGGCTCGTATCGGTATGGACTTCTCAAAGTATGAGACAGACGCACGCCGTTATGCTACAACATGGCTTCCTTCAGGTATGGAGGACTACGGACGTTACTGGTGGGGTTACAGCAAGACCACTGAGATCTACACCGACTACATGCTTAACTATAACAAGACATTCGGCGACTGGGATGTTTCTGCAACTCTCGGTTGGGTAGGTCACACCACTAAGGGCGAGGGACACTCTTACGACTCTGGCAACGCTACATACTACTATGCAAACCGCCAGCAGCTCAGCACACTCGTCAACTACTTCTCAACATCAGCAGGTGGTCCTGGCGCTCTCTCACAGAGCAAGTCTTCAGACTGGAACAAGGGTGCTGTCTTCACAGCTCAGGTAGGATGGAAGGACAAGATCTATGTTGACGGTTCTTACCGTGAGGACTGGTATCGCTCATTCCGTCAGTTTAAGGATCGTGGTACGCCCGAGCACTACGGCTACTTCGGATTTGGTGCCAACGCCATTGTCAGCTCATTGGTGAAGCTCCCCGAGTGGTTCAACTACTTGAAGTATCGTGCTTCTTACTCAGAGGTAGGTAACTCTATTCCTAACCAGGTGTACGGTTCGCAGAACATCAACCTCGAGACTGGCGCTTACACACCGTCACAGTGGGCTACCTTCAAGAACCCGCGTCCTGAGAAGACCGCTTCATTCGAGACCGGTATCGAGTCATTGTTCCTCAACAACCGACTCAGCCTCGACCTTACATACTATAACGCTACGATGTCTAACCTCTACCTCGTTGGTACCAACGCTTCAGGTAAGTCAATCCCGATGAACACCTGTAAGATTCGCAACCAGGGTGTTGAGGCTACTGTAGGCTACGACTTCAAGTTCGGCGCACAGGGCCTCCGTTGGAAGACTTCTTACAACGTTTCTTACAACAGCAACAAGATTCTCCGCACCGCTTACGACGAGAAGACCGGCAAGGAGAACATCATCGCAAGCTATGTAGGCGGTGTTCAGGTGCTCTATAAGGAAGGTGGTAAGTTCGGCGATATGTACGTAACCGACCTTAAGCGTTACAAGGCTACTGATGCTGCCGTTAAGAACGGCACTGCTAAGGAAGGCTGGTATGTACTCAACTCTCAGGGTGGTGTACAGATGGACTCAGAGAACACCTATGGCAAGTATGTCGGCAATATGAATGCTGACTGGCAGATGGGTTGGACCAACAGCTTCTCATATAAGGACTTCACACTGTCGTTCCTTATCAACGGACGTATCGGCGGTAAGGTGCTCTCTATGACTGAGTCGTTCCTCGACGGTTATGGTCTGTCACAGCGCTCTGCAGACGCTCGTCTCAACGCTGAGGCTAACAAGATTTATGCTGACGCAGTTTATGGCGAGAATGTTCTCGGTGTCAAGCTTGACGACGGCAGCGGTCGTATAGTTCCTGTTTCGGCTTACTATCAGTCAGTTGGTGGTGTGGCACCTCAGGATATCGAGCGTTACCTCTACAGCGGAACCAACTTCCGTCTGCGTGAGCTCTCTCTCGGCTATACCTTCCGTGACCTCTTCGGAGCAAACAAGAATCTGAGCCTGTCGTTCATCGCGCGTAACCTCTTCTTCCTCTATAAGGATGCTCCCGTTGATCCGGACGTGTCGCTCTCAACAGGAACTGGTCTTAGCGCATTCGAGGTATTCAACATGCCTTCTTCACGCTCATTCGGTTTCTCTCTGAACGTCAACTTCTAATAAACAACATCATCTATAATAAGAATAGAAAAAATCGAATATGAAAACATCTAAGATATTTCTGATGTCTGCCATGGTCCTCTCGGCTTTCGGTCTGCAGTCATGTCTTGACTACGACACTCCGTCTGACGAGTTCCAGAAGGAAACGACGATTGTCACACCTCCTACCATCTCTACTGGTAAGGCAGACAGCATCAATTATAATGTAGAAATCACCGAGAAAATGTATCAGAACGCTTACAAGCGTCTCCGTTCACAGCTCGGAACAGCCCTCACCGGTATCTACAGCATCCGTGGCGGTAAGGAAGGTGGCAAGCCTAAGGCTCATGCATACCAGTTCCAGTTCTGCCTTGGTCCGGACAACTACGTTCAGTACAGCTGCGTACCTCACTCGGACTTCCCTTACTCTAACGCTGAGTTGAAGTCTACATATCACCTCTCTAAGGGATTCAACGGCGGTCCTGGCGGTGGCTTCTCTTCTTGCAAGACCTGTATCGCTCCCATCCTCAACAACGGTGACCTTGACTCTATCCCAGAGCTGAAGGCAGCTTATCTCTTGCTCTATAACTATGCCGCTATAGAGAATGCTGATATGTTCGGTCCGATGCCTTACAACGATTTCAAGAAGAACCGTGACGAGTCGCCGTTTACATACGACGATGTCCGTACCATCTACTACAGCGCAAAGGCTAACATCGACTCTTGTGTAGCTGCTTTCAAGCACTTCCAGAAGCGTCCTGAGTGGTATAAGACCAAGGTTGTGAAGAACATCTTCATCAACCGTCTGCCGTTGCTTAAGAATGCTGATCTTTATGAAGCAGAGGGTTTGCAGCCTTGGATTGAGTTTGCCAACTCACTGAAGCTTCGTATGGCTATCCACCTCGCAAAGGTGGAGCCTCAGACAGCTAAGGAATGGGCTGAGGCTGCCGTTCGTGACGGCGTTATCTCTCAGACCTCACATGAGTTTGCTCTCTATGCTTCTGTTCTTGGTTTCGACCATCCTATTGTTCAGATTTCAGAGTGGGGTGACTCACGTCTTGGCGCTTCTTTCTGCAGCATGCTCGAGAGCCTTGACCACCCGTACGTTAAGTACCTCTTCAAGAAGAACACTGAGGCTATTGAGAAGACTGGTAACAAGGGTTCTGCTCCTAAGACCACACCTGCTGAGTCTGTAATCGTAGGTATGCGTGACGGTACTGTTCCTGGCATCGGTCAGAGTGCAGGTACCAACTCGTACATCTCATTCTCTAAGCTCGACAACCAGTACATGAACTCACACTTCCCGCCGTGCTACTTCATGAAGCTTTCTGAGGTTTGCTTCCTCCGTGCTGAGGGTGCTCTCCGTGGCTGGAACATGGGTGGTTCTGCACAGCAGTTCTATGAGGAGGGCATCCGCTATGCTTTCCTTGAGGACCGCGACATGGATGACATCAAGTACAAGGATATGCTTGAGGACTACATGAACGTAACAAAGGCTAAGGACTACACTTACGTTGATCCGACTGGTGAGACTCCAGATATGCCGAGCGTTACTAAGATTCCGGTTAAGTGGGACAACTCTCTTGACAACGAGAAGAAGCTTGAGATGATCATCACTCAGAAGTACATCGCTTCTTATCCTTACAGCTATGAGTCTTGGGTTGACCTTCGTCGTACTGGCTATCCCCGCCTCTTCCCTGTCCTCAACCCTGAGGATGGTGACGGTTCGCTCACAATGGGTGACAACGCTGAGTATTGCTCAGGTCTGAACATCATCCGTCGTCTGCCTTGGTTCACTGATGATCCTCAGACCAAGGAGGACCTCAACGCAACAGGTCTGCCCGCACTCGGTGGTCCTGACCAGCAGGCTACACGTCTTTGGTGGGATGTTGACGCTCCTAACTTTTAAACATCGCCCGACACGCCGCAAGGCGTAAGGCAATAAAACATAAGAAAGCCGTGGCGCTCCGCAAGGAGTAAGCCACGGCTTTCTTCGTTCTTAGACATGTAGACATGTTTTTTAGACATGAAGACATGTAGACATGATTTTTTTGACATGAAGACATGTAGACATGATTTTTTAGACATGAAGACATGTAGACATGATTTTTTTGACATGAAAACATGTCTTCTTGTCTTCCTGTCTAAAACATGTCTTCCTGTCTTCTTGTCTAAATTTCCTGTCTTCATGTCCATAAACGAAGAAAGCGGATGCGGCGTTCTTTTGGGGAACGTCACATCCGCTTTCGTGTTTCTTTTTATGCTATTAAGCTTTGTCAGCTTGCTTATGCCTCAGCGTCCTGTGTGTGGAACGGAGTGGCAGTGCGAGGCTGCTGCTGCTCGGGGAGCTGGATCTTACCGAAGTTCTGCTCATACTTCTGGATGTTGTCATTGAGGGCCATGAGGAGACGCTTAGCGTGCTCGGGAGCCATTACGACGCGGCTGCGTACCTGCGGCTGCTGCAGTCCGGGGAGCATGCAAGTGAAGTCGAGGATAAAGTCGCTTGAAGAGTGAGTGATGAGTGCGAGGTTAGCGTAAACGCCTACACCGATTTCCGGCTTCAGTTCGATCTGAAGACCCTGGGGCTGCTGGTTCTTGTTTTCTTCCATTTTGTTATTTTGTTTAAAGTTAATATTGTGTGTTTTCAGTTTTTCTATATGCAAAGATAATATTTTATATGGAGTCTCACAAATTAAATTTATTAAAAAATTATTTAGAGCTCAAAAAGCTGCAGAACCAAAAAAAATGTGTAAGTTTGCATATACAATTAAAAAGTATGCCCAACTATTAATTATTGACGTTATGGCACGATTCTATTCGCTGAAGAAAAAGGACGAAGAAGACGCTCGCATCGCCGATCCGTTCGGCGTGTTGCGCTCCGTCCCAAAGACGTCCTCAGGTAAGCAAACTAAAGAACAACATATTATGACAAAAGTGTACGTATTTCTTGCCGATGGCTTCGAGGATGTCGAGGCATTGGCTCCCGTTGATGTTCTTCGCCGTGGAGGTGTTGGTGTGGTTACTGTCAGCATCAACGGATCAGATATGGTAAAGTCTGCCCACAATGTATATGTAAAGGCTGATGTCCGCTTCGAGGAAGCCGACTTCTCTGATGCCGACCTCCTTATGATTCCCGGTGGAATGCCCGGCGCCAAGAATCTTGACGAGCACGAAGGTGTACGCAATGCTCTTCTTGCACATGCCAAGCAGGGCAAACTCCTCGGTGCCATCTGCGCCGGACCGATGGTTCTCGGTCATCTCGGACTGCTTGACGGTCTGCGTGCCACCTGCTATCCCGGCTTCGAAGGCGAGCTGAAGGGCGCCACTTACACAGCCCAACTTGTCACCGTCGACGGTAATGTGGTAACGGGCAAGGGTCCGGCTGCTGCATTCGAGTATGCCTTCACCCTCCTTTCTATCCTCAAGGGCGAGAAAGTGGTAAGTGATCTGAGAAAAGGCATGATGTTCGAGTAGTATGAACAAGGACTATATCATCATTGTGGCAGGAGGAAAGGGACTGCGTATGGGCGGCGACCTGCCTAAGCAGTTCCTCCCCGTTGACGGCAAGCCTGTCCTAATGCGAACCATAGAGAGGTTTCGTGAGTACAGCGATGCCATCGGCATCATCCTCGTATTGCCCCACGCCCAGCAAGACTATTGGCGTCAGCTCTGCAAGGAATATCACTTCAACGTGGAGCATACTGTGGTTGACGGCGGCGACACCCGCTTCCAGTCATGCAAGAACGGCATCGCCGCTGTTCCGGATGACGCCACCGGAGTGGTGGGTATCCACGACGGCGTGCGTCCCTTCGTCAGCGTTGACGTAATTGTCCGCACCTATGAGGCAGCCCGTGAGCATGGAGCAGCCATGCCCGTAATGCCCGTCACCGACACGCTGCGCTACGTGGCAGGCGAGGACGGAGGCCATAACGTGCTGCGCTCCGACTATCGCACCGTCCAGACACCGCAGACTTTCGACATCCAGCTCATCAAACGCGCCTATGACGTGCCCTACAGCGAAGCCTTCACCGACGACGCGTCTGTGGCTGAGGCAGCCGGACACAAGGTGGTGATGGTGGAAGGTTGTCGTGAGAACATCAAGCTGACAACACCCTACGACCTGCTCCTTGCGGATTTTATCTGCAAACAGTAATTCGTAATTCCTAACTCGTAACTCCTAAATCCCAATATGGATATACTCTCGCAAGACATAATGTATCTGCCCGGTGTGGGCCCCCAACGTAAGGAAATCCTGAGCAAGGAGCTTGGGATATCCACATGGCGTGACCTTATCGAGAATTTTCCTTATAAGTATGTCGACCGCAGTCGTATCTATACCATTCGTGAGCTTTCCGCCGATATGCCCTTTGTGCAGATAAAGGGCAAGGTGCTCAGTTATGAGGAATTCGAGATGTCGGCGCGTAAGAAGCGAGTGGTCGGTCATTTCAGCGACGGTACGGGCGTAGCCGACCTCGTTTGGTTCAGCGGTGCACAATATATATATAAGAACTATAAGATAGGGCAGGAGTTTGTTGTCTTCGGTCGCCCAACCGTCTATCAGGGACGTTTCCAGTTTGCCCATCCCGAGATGGAGCGGGCCTCCGACCTTCAGCTCTCCGAGATGGGCATGCAGCCTTACTACACCACCACGGAGCGCATGAAGAAGATGGGCATCACGTCGAGAGTGATAGAGAAGACGGTCAAGAACATGCTTCTCAAGCTGAAGGATCCGTTGCCCGAAACCCTCCCCACCTTCATCACCAAACCGCTTCACCTCGTCTCGCGCGATGAGGCGTTGCGCTGCGTACATTATCCCAAGACGCCGCAGCAGATGAAGGCGGCACGCGACCGTCTGAAGTTTGAAGAGCTGTTCTACGTGCAACTCAACATTCTCCGCTATGCTTCCGACCATCGTCGCAAGTATCGCGGCTATGTATTCCAGCATGTCGGCAAGCTGTTTAACGACTTCTATTCGCAGAACCTCACCTTCAGTCTTACCGGTGCGCAGAAGCGAGTGATGCACGAGATACGTGACGACATGCGTTCCGGTAGGCAGATGAACCGTCTGCTCCAAGGCGATGTAGGCTCCGGCAAGACCCTTGTGGCGCTGATGACAATGCTCATCGCCCTCGACAATGGTTATCAGGCGTGCATCATGGCTCCCACCGAAATCCTCGCCGAGCAGCACTTCACCACCATAACGGAGTTTCTTCGTGGTCTCGGCATCCGGGTGGAACTCCTCACGGGCATCGTGAAAGGAAAGAAGCGTCGTGAGGTGCTTGAGGGTCTTATCTCCGGCGAGGTGCAGATACTCGTCGGCACGCATGCCGTATTGGAGGATCCGGTCAAGTTTCAGCGACTTGGTGTGGCTGTTATCGACGAGCAACACCGCTTCGGAGTGGAGCAAAGGTCGCGTCTTTGGGCGAAGAGCGAGAATCCTCCCCACATCCTCGTGATGACCGCCACCCCCATCCCGCGCACCCTCGCCATGACCATATACGGCGACCTTGATGTGAGTGTCATCGACGAGTTGCCGCCGGGACGCAAGCCCATACAGACCATACATAAGTATGACAAGCAACTTACGTCGCTCTATAACGGCATCCGCAAGCAGATAAACCTCGGTCGTCAGGTGTATATCGTCTTCCCTCTTATCTCCGAGAGCGAGAAGATGGACCTGAAGAACCTTGAGGAAGGCTACGCTTCGCTGTGTCAGATATTCCCTGAATTCAACATCAGCAAGGTGCACGGCAAGATGAAGTCGGCGGAGAAAGACGCTGAAATGCAGAAGTTCGTGAGTGGCGAGACGCAGATTCTCGTTGCCACCACCGTCATCGAGGTGGGTGTGAATGTCCCCAATGCCTCCGTAATGGTTATCCTCGACGCTCAACGTTTCGGCCTTTCCCAGCTCCATCAGCTCCGCGGTCGCGTTGGAAGAGGTGCCGAGCAGAGCTATTGCATCCTTGTCACTGGCTACGAACTCTCCGCCGTTACCCGCAAGCGCATCGACATCATGTGCGACACGAACGACGGCTTCCGCATCGCCGAGGCAGACCTCAAGCTTCGCGGTCCCGGCGATCTCGAAGGCACGCAGCAGAGCGGCATCGCCTTCGACCTTAAGATTGCGGACATCGCCCGCGACGGACAGTTTGTGGCGCTCGCCCGACAGGAGGCACAGAAGATAATAGACGCTGACCCCACCTGCACCTCCAAGGAATATGCCATGCTATGGCGGCGCCTAAGAGAGCTGCGCGATACCAACATCAACTGGGCTGCCATTTCGTGAGAGAGCGGGTTATTTCTGCGAAAACGATTTTGAACGTTGGATTTACATCTTAAAGAACATGAGTACTTTTGAAAGAATGCCGTTCCAGGCGCGCAATGCTGTATTCAAGAAGCTCTCCGAGATAACAGACATCGCCGCCTTAAGCAAGGACGAGCGAGAAAAATATGATGAGAGCTTGAAAGTGATGCGCGACTATCATGCCACGCTTGAAGGGGCTGCACTCTTAGGAAGACGTGAGGGTCATGAGAAAGGCCTTGCTGAGGGCCTTGCTGAGGGTCGTGAGAAAGGCCTTGCTGAGGGTCGTGAGAAAGGCTTAGCTGAGGGTCGTGCTGAGGGTCGTGCTGAAACAGCTAAGATGATGCTTGAGGATGGTGAGCCAATATCAAAGATAATGCGTTATACCGGACTTACAGAAGAAGAGATTGAAAAATTGAGATAAGTAATTGCCACGCTATGGGAGCCATGCTGCCGAAGTGTGGCAATTTTGTATATATACGCCTTTATTCAACTTATATCACTGATTTATTGTTTTTCTGCAAAATCTTTTATACTTTTGCGTTATTAAGTGATATTTGAGCAGAAATTCAGTTAATCAGATAAAATCTTGTCATTATGAAAAAAGATTTACCCCTTACTGCCCTTGTCCGGTCCTTTGTGACAATGGCATTTCTTACCTCGTCGTCATTAGGAGTGATGGCGGACAATCCTCGTAAAGCTGCTACGAATCTGCAGTTTTACACTTATGTGTCGGCAAGCGAATCCCGCGATGCAGGTTTCTACACTTTCAATTCTTCCAACCCCACAGTGTTCACCCCCGTTGGCAACGGCGTGAAATGTTATGGTGGCGCCACTTATGCACAGGGAAAGTTCTGGTCGTCGTACTATGAGGAGAACGAGGACAACTCGAAGATTACGTTCCCAATCCATCTTTATGGCTACAACACAGCCGACTGGACAATCGGCGAGGAACGTCAGGGTTTCGCTTTTACGGATATCTCCTCCGACCTTGCCTTTGACCCTGAGACACAGGCCATCTATGGCATTTTTTCTGACGCCGACTATTCCGGCAAGTATCTCACACTCGGAAGGCTTACTTACACCACAAAGGACGATTATCCCTTTGTGATTTATTCCTGCCAGCCCATCGCTCAGATGCCAGAGCGCATGGTGGCGCTAACCTTCAATCGCGACGGACAACTATATACGATTTCTAAGACCGGCAAACTCTACACCGTGGATAAATACACTGGTAAGGCTACTGTTGTGGGCAGCACTGGATTCAGCATCCTGCCCTTCTTCCAGAGTGCCACGTGCGATTATTCCACCGGCGACATCTATTGGGCTGCCTATTCCGACATAGACTGGGCTACGCACGTCCTGAAGGTGAATCCTGCTACGGCTAACGTCACGGAGATTGTGAATTACGGCTTCAATGAGGACACATGGCAAGGCGAGCAGACCTACGACCAGCTCTCCACCATCTTCCTCAAGCAGGACCTCGACCTCGCCACTCTTCCCAAGCCAGTCAGCTCGCTGAGCGTTTCGATGACGTCGCTCTCCGGCGGTAGCGTGGCGTTCACGATGCCGACGCTCGACGTCGAAGGCAAGAGTCTTCCTGCCGACCTCGCTTATACTGTACGTATCAACGGTGAGACTGTGGCACACGCCAATGCTGCGCCCGGTGCCGCTGTCACCGCTCCTTTCACTGCTGCAAAGAGTGGCAACAGCGTATTCAGCGTGACAGCTGAGATACCTGCCACCACCGCCCGTCCGGCTGCTGTCAGCGAGCAGACCACAGACACCAAGTGGGTGGGCTATGACGTGCCTATGCCGCCTACCTCAGTGAAGGTGAAGGCAAAGGGCAATGACGTAACGCTGACATGGAAGGCGCCGGAGGCATCCGTCAACGGAGGCTACTTCGATAAGGACAACCTCCGCTATGCCATCTCGCGCTTCAAGATGGGCGAGACTGCCGACTCCGTGATTGTCGCCACTGACTGCGCCGCCACTACATACGTCGACCACGTAGAGTCCACCGACATGACGTGGTATTACTATAAGGTGACGGCTCTGAATGGCGACCTGAAGAGTAAGCCTGCCACATCCGTGGAGGTAAGCGTTGGCTCCAGTCTCTCATTGCCTTATCATAACGGTCTGAGTACCAGTGCTTCAATGGAAGACTTCACCATCGTTGACGCTAATGATGACGGTTCGACATGGAGTTTTGACGGCAACTATAACATGGTTGCATACACCGCCAACAGCTCTAATGCTGCTGACGACTGGTTTATCACGCCGCCAATAAACATGCAGAAGGGAGCTGCTTATAAGTTCTCATTCGATGCCGTCAACGACTATCCCACGGAGCGTGTGGCTGCAGCTGTCGGAACTGACGCCATCGCTGAGGCTATGACCGACATCGTCATCGAACCTACGGAGGTTACTTATCAGCCTCGCCGCCGCACTCTCTCCGGCACCTTCCGTGCTACGGAGGACGGCATGCGCTATTTCGGCATCCATGCCATCTCAGACGCTGACTGCAATCATCTTTATGTAGACAATCTCAACATCACTGAGGTATCGGCTTCTGCTCCAGATTCACCTACTGACCTTGTGGTCACACCGGGCGAGAAGGGCGCCACTACTGCTGCTCTCAGCTTCACGGCTCCGACGCGCATGTTAGGCGGTGCGGCGCTGACCGACAAGATGGACATCGTCATCTCGCGCAACGGTGAGTCGCTCACTACGCTCACATCTGTAACGCCTGGTCAGAAATGTTCATACAACGATCCGAGCGTGCCCTCCGGTTCGTGCGTTTATGCCGTGCATGCAGTTGACGCTTCCGGCAACGAAGGACTGGAGACCACAGCCAAGGTGTTCGTCGGCATTGACGAGCCGGGTGCGGTGAAGAACCTTAGGGCTTACGAGGATGCCGAAACGGAAGGTCTGATACACGTGGTTTGGGACCAGCCGGAGGGCGTGCATGGAGGCTACATAGATCCTAACGACCTTACATATTATATATCAGTGGGCACCGATCCAAACGACATCAACCTTGGCAGCAAGACATCGTACGATGACCAGCTGACAATTAAGGCAGGTCGTCAGGCATACAACGGATACAGTGTGTATGCCGTGAGCAGCACGGGTGGCGGTCGCAGCAACTGGAAAACCTGCACAGCAATCGGTGGTCCTGCCATCAAGGCGCCGATGATTGAGTCGTTCAAGAACGTGACGATGAAGAGCGGACCTTGGATTACTAACGTGACCAAGGGCGAGGTAGGCGAGGCTTACTGTTACGCCATGACCAGCAGCGCGTCAGCACAGGCACAGGACGGTGACGGCGGTATGCAGTCGTTCTCTGCCGATAAGACAGGCAAGGCGGTGCGCAGCGAGTCGCCGAAGGTGGACATCAGCGAGATGGCGAAGCCTACGCTCAACTTCTGGGCTTACTGCACTGGCAAGGGCGACAAGCTGACAGTCAGCGTGCAGAAGGATTATGCCGACTTTGTGCCGGTGAAGGAGATTATTTCTGACCTGTATGCCGTGGGTTGGCAGCGCTTCAGCATTGACCTCACTCCTTACAAGGACTGCCGTTATGTGCGTATCGGCTTTGAGGGCGAGGCTGTCAATACCACTACGGAGTTCTTCGCTTACGACAATGTTGCCATCGTTGATGCCGCTGATAACGATATCATGGCAGTTGAGCTCACCGCTGCCGAAGAGGTTGAGGCTGGCGACATGGCTGACCTGCAGCTCACAGTGCGCAATAATACAGCCCATGAGGTGGCTGCCGGCGATTACACCATCGTAGTGTATAAGAACGGTGAGGAGTTCAGTCGCTTCACGGGCGACCCGCTTTCTGCAGACCGCGCCAAGACCATTGGTCTGAACGGTAAGGTTACGGTTGTGGATGATGACAAGGTGGATTTCAGTGCTGTTGTTGACTACGCTGCCGACCAGATTGAGGACAACAATGCGTCGAACACCGTTAGCGTACGTGTGAAGAAGAATGACTATCCTACACCTTCAGGCCTTGAGGCTTCGTCACGCCAAAGCAATGTGGGTCTGTCATGGCTGGCTCCCGACCTTAACGGTCTGGGTCTGAAGCGTACCTCCGAAACCTTCGATAACTATAAGGCATTTGCCATCAGCGACTTCGGCGACTGGACCACATACGACTGCGATTTGCAGAATACCATACAGATAACACTCAGCGAATCGTTCGGACCGTTGCAGTACGAGAATTCTGGTGAGCCGATGGCATTCCAGGTGTTCAATTCGCTCCAGGCAGGCATTCCGTTCACCTCGTGGGAAGCCCATTCCGGCGAACAGATGCTCGTAAGTTTCAGTTGCGCGTCGCCCGACGGCGGCTTCACAAAGAAGCAGAACGACGATTGGCTTGTGTCGCCTGAGCTTTGCGGTGAGGCACAGACTGTAAGGTTCTTCGCCAAGGCTGGCATCGCAAGTGCAGTGCCCGAGCAGATGGAGGTGCTCTATTCCGTTTCGGACAAGACCATCGACAGCTTCAAGAAGATAGGCGAGACCATTGACGTTAGCAACGTGAAGGGTTGGGACGAGTATAAGGTTGAACTGCCGCAGGGTGCGAAGTACTTCGCCATCCGCTGCGTCTCTAACAACAAGTTCGCCCTCCTCATTGACGATATATCGTACATCGCTAAGGGTGCGGAGAAGGAGAATCTTACGTTCGTGGGATATAACGTCTATCGCGACCGCCAGAAGCTCAATGCCAAGCCTATCGACCAGCGCTATTACATCGACAATGACGTGCGCCAGTCAGACAGCTACGCTTATCAGGTGACGGCTGCTTACGAAGAGGGCGAGTCGAAACCGTCGAACACCGCCACCATCACATACCTCTCAGCCATCAACGATGCCTCGACAGCTGCTGTTGTGGTAAGCGGCGGAAAGGGCTGTGTGGAGATAAGCGACGCAGAAGGCAGAATGGTGAAGATGTTCACCGTGGACGGTCGTCTCGTACGTACCTTCGCCGGTGAAGCTCATATCACCGTAGAGGCAGAACCGGGCGTATATGTCGTCATGGTGGACGGCAGTGCGTTTAAGGTTTCGGTAAGAAAGTAATGTCAATAAAATGAAAAGCATGATGAAGAAATCATTGTTTCTGACACTTGCCATCGCATCGGCTTGCGGTTCTGCCTTCGCGCAGACGCAGCCGACCATATATGGCAGTGTGATCTTTGGACATGGTTGGGAAGACATGGGCAGCGAGGCGCCGTTCGGCATCTATTCGCTCCCTGCCAACGATGCCACGCAGATGAAGAGTGTGAAGCTGGACGACAATCTGTCGGCTTTCGGTGGCGGCGTATACGTAGACGGTCGCTATTACATGGTTGATTATTCGCCGTACGACTATAACGGTACGGTCAGTTACCGCGTGTACGACGTGGATGCAGGGTGGCGACTCATTGAGGAACGCCATCTTGCCACCTATACGAGCGTGGCTTCCGACCTTGCCTACGACCCTACGACGGACCGTGTGTATGGATGTTTCCGCGAGAGTGCCACCACCAACGGTTACTTCTTCGGTACGCTTAACACCATCACAGGATTCTCCTCGAAGATAGCCGACCTTAAGCAGGAGCTTATAGCTTTGGCTGCCACGAAGGACGGACGGCTTTATGGCATCAGCATCTACGGCATGCTCTACAGCGTGGACAAGAACACCGGCGCTCTGACCGAGATTGGTCAGACGGGCAAGACGGTGAAGTATGCGCAGAGTGCCACGTTCGATTATCCTTCGGGACGTATGCTCTGGGCGATGACGCCTCACTATACGCATGAGAGTCCGGAGATATGCGAGGTGAATCTCACTGACGGAACTGTTACTACGCTGACCACCATACCTGACAGATATGAGTTTACGGGTATATATACCACCGGCTCGTATGCCGACGACAATGCTCCTGCACGCCCCACGTCGTTGAAGGCTTCGCTCACCGGAACGTCGCTGACAGGCAAGGCGCTCATCGCAATGCCGGACCATACGGCTGGCGGCGGCAATCTCGCCTCGTCTCTGGGCTATAAGCTTTGGTTGGACGGCAGTCTGCTTAAGGAAGGACAGTCGCAGGCAGGAGCCGGTGTTGAGGCTGCGCTGACGCTCACACGTGGCATGCACCACATGAAAGCGGTGGCTACCAACAGCGCGGGACGCAGCCAGTTCGTGTATTGCGACTTCTGGGCGGGCAGCGATGTGGTGAATGCCGTGTCGCCGAAGGCTGTAATGAAGGACGCCCAGACGGTAAGCGTGTCGTGGACAGCTCCGCAGCGAGGCAATCATGACGGCTATTTCGATCCGTCGCTCGTCACTTACACCGTCACGCGTCAGCCCGATGCAAAGGTGGTGTACGATGGCAGCGCCACATCCTTCGACGACAAGGAAGTGGCAGACCTGCAGATGGGATATTATTATTATGAGGTGGCTGCGAAGGTGGCTGGCGAGTATGGCGACAAGGTTCGCACCAATGTGGTGCAGGTGGGTTCGGCTCTGAAGCTACCGTACGACCAGCCGTTCAATGACGAAGTGGCTGCCAAGACCATGACCGTCATTGATGCCAATGAAGACGACGAGACTTGGCAGTTCTTCGGCGACTGCTTTATCTGCGGTGTAAGCCAGGAAGGACTCGACGATGACGACTGGCTCGTTACGCCGGCGTTTAATCTTAGCAAGGATTCGGTTTATCAGGTGTCGATGGACGTGAAGGCGGAGGAAGGCTATTGCGAGACAGTGGCTATTGCTGCCGGACAGAAGGCGGAGGCGGCAAGCCTGACGCAGAAGGTTCTCGCTCCTACGAAGGTGGATAATGTCAATTATCGCACGCTGTCGACTGTCTTCGCACCGAAGCATGACGGTGCCTGCCACATCGGTGTGCATGCCTTGAGTCTGTATGCCGAGGGCAGTTATCTGTATCTGGACAACCTCAAGGTGAAGTGCATCGGTTCGGTGAAGTGTCCGGGTGCTGTGACGGAGGCAAAGGCAGAGCCGGTTGGTGCAAGCACAGACCGCAAGGTGGCGATTTCGTTCAAGGCTCCCGTGGTGAATATGGGTGGCGAGACGCTGACCGCCAACCTGAAGCATATCACCGTGAAGCGACTCACGGACAATAAGGTGGTGGAGACATTCTCGAACATCATCCCCGGCGACCTCTGCGAGTTGACCGACAATCCGTCCGCAGACGGAACTGTCAGCTATGAGATAACGGCAGAGAACGCCGTAGGCAAAGGCGAGACGGTCACCGTCTCAACATATGTGGGACTGGACCAGCCAGCCGCTGTCGAGAACCTTAGAATCAGTAGCTCTGATGACGGACAGGTGACAGCCTCTTGGGATGCTCCATCAAAGGGTAAGCACGGAGGCTTGATAGACAAGGCTTCTCTGAAGTATAACATCGCCAATGTGGATGGCAGCTCGCTGAAGAACACCACGGTCAGCGAACCTTCGTTCTCGGAGCAGATGACAATGACGGGCGACGAGCAGCGGCTGGCATGGTATGTCATCACGCCGCGCACGCAGCAGGGCAAGGGCATCGCCGCATCCACGGACACCATTTTCGTGGGCAAGCCTTACGCTGTGCCTTATGCCGAATCGTTCGCAAAGCGCAGCATGCAGCGTGGTCCTTGGTACGGCTCGAAGAGTGCACTTGCAGAATGGAACATCATGCAGTACGGCACATACGCCGATGCTGCCGATCTTGACAACGGCTTCATAGCCTTCTCTACGGTTACCACAGGCGCCAGCTCTGACTTTATCGGACCGAAGATAACGCTGAAGGACACACGTAATCCGCGTCTCACGTTCTATGTATGGAACATGAAGCGTTCCATCCATCATCTGCGTGTGGCTCTGCGCACTCCTGACGGCAAGCGCCATCAGCTCGATGATATTCTGCCCAACGATTTCGACGGTGAAGACAACGACGGCCGCTGGCTGAAATATAGCTACAGCCTTTCTGACCTTCGTTCGTACGAATACGTGCAGCTCATCTTCACAGGTGTTGGTGGCAATACCGAAGACCTTACGTCCATCGTGCCGCTTTATGTTGACCAGATAAACGTGGACGACCCGCTGTCCTTTAATCTTACGATGGGCGACGTAAGCGCCATGATTGACAAGGTTAGCGTAGGCGACGACGTTACGGTGTTTGCCCATATCAGCAACACGGGCGATAAGGACGCTGCCGACTTCGACATTTGTCTCTATCGTGGCGAGACGCTTGTCGGCAAGACGCACGTTGACGAACTTGCCGCAGGGCAGAACACAGACGTGGAACTGAAGGATGCGCCCAACTCTGACGCAGCTCTCTCCAGTCTGTATCATGCTGAGATTGCGTGGAATTCGGACGAGGACGCTTCGGACAATGTGTCGAAGAACGTTGTCGTCACAGTCCTTCCCGGTCGTCCGTTCGTGAAGGACGCCAAGGCTGAGGCTGCTGACGATATGCAGTCGGTGGCGCTTTCTTGGAGTGAGCCGGAGGGCATCAGCAATGGAGCTGAGGCTGAGGATGTGGTGGAAGACTTCGAGTCGTACGTGCCCTTCACCATCAGCCATTTCGGTGAGTGGACATTGATGGACATCGACGGAGCGTCCACGCTCGGCATTCAGGACGGTTCGGGCGACTTCGTGCAGTACGACAATGTGGAGGCTCCGATGGCGTTCCAGGTGTTCAACCCCTCTGCCGTCAGTCTTAGCCCGTTGTATTTCCCGACGCATTCAGGCTCGCAGGTGGCAGCCGCATTCAGTGCCGGACGCTATACCGCCAACGACGACTGGCTCATCTCGCCGGAGGTGGACGGAGCGCAGACCATCACCTTCTGGGCATGCAGCCCCAACAACAACTATTACGGCACGCAGGAACAGATGGAGGTGCTGTGTTCTGTGGAAGGAAAATCCATAGGTTCGTTCAAGAAGGTAGGCTCCACGATTACCGTTCCGGGACAGTGGACGCAGTATTCTGCCGACCTTCCGGAGGGAGCACGCTATTTCGCTCTCCGCTGCACGTCGAAGGACCAGTACATTCTCTTCGTGGATGACATAAAGTACCGCAAGGCAGGAACAGGTCTGAAGCTTCTGGGCTATAATGTCTATCGTGACGGCATGCGTCTTAACGCATCGCCCATAACAGCAACGAAGTATACCGATAACCGATCAGTCGACACCGACGTTACGTATAGCGTCAAGGCTGTCTATAACACAGGTGAAAGTCGTGCTGCCAATGCCGTATGGGATGCAGCATCAGGCATCAGTGGGGTAGGGGAAGACAATGGTTCTGCGCAAGTCCGTATTTACGATCTCAGTGGTCGTCAGATGCCTTTGGGCGCCTCTTTGAAGAAGGGTGTCTACGTTGTGCGAGATAACGGCAAAACGCGCAAGATATGCATTAAATAGTGCAAATTGTTTAAAATGAGCAAGTTTAATTGTTAAAGATATTACAAAATCTGTTAATGAGGTGCGTAAAACTACCTTATTGACAGATTTTTTTTGTAACTTTGCAACGCAAATGCAAATTGCAATGTGCATGTTGCAAACTTGTGGTTGAACGCCTTTTTTTGTTCAACGATTACCTTTCGAAGGAGCGATAAACTCGTTCCAATCTAAAACGAGTCCTAAAGAAAATGAATTTGAAGAAAACGCTGAAAAAAATTACAATATCGATGCTGCTTGCCGTAGCGTCCATACCGGTGCATGGTCAGGATCTTCTTGCCCGCCAAGCTCCAGTAGACCGTAAGATGGCAGCAGTCGATACCATTATGTTGCGAAATATCGCAGCGAGAGAAGAGGCGGAGTCGCCCGCGACAGACCTCTACGCAGGATGGGACAACCGCTATGCACACCGTGCCACAGAACTCCCTGAACATTACAAGATTGACCTTCGTCATTTCTGCATGCCCACCACGAGCCGCGTCATAACCAGTAATTTTGGTTCGCGCTGGGGACGCCAGCACAAGGGTCTTGACATCAAGGTGTATATCGGCGATACCATCCGTGCGGCATTCTCAGGAAAAGTCAGAATTGTAAGATACGAGGGCGGAGGATACGGTAAGTATATCGTCATCCGACATAACAACGGTCTGGAGACCATCTACGGACACCTCTCGAAGCAGCTCGTAGATGAGAACCAGGAGGTTCGCGCCGGTGATGTTATCGGTCTCGGTGGTAACACTGGACGAAGCACGGGTTCGCACCTTCACTTCGAGACACGTCTCTGCGGCGTGGCTCTCAATCCCGCTCTTATGTTCGACTTCCGTGAGCAGGACGTAACAGGCGACTATTATGCTTTCGACCGCTCGACGTATGACAGCGAGTCGGCAGCTGCTACAAGAGCACGCGGAAAGAAGGACGGCTCTTCTTACGCATCCAACTCGCGCAACGACTATGCCACCAACGACCGCGCTACGTCTGGTCTTACTGATCAGGTGCAGTATCACAAGGTTACGAAGGGTGAGACGCTCGCGTCCATCTCTAAGAAGCTTGGTGTTTCGATAGACAAGATTTGTAAGCTGAACCACATCTCGAAGACCATGCGTCTCCGTCCCGGTCAGATCTTGCGCTATTCATAATAATCGGACATTACCATAATATTTATATTAGAATAATTACGCCAGATAAGGCCGGTGAGGTCTATTGTCTGGCGTTTTTCTTTTTTTTGTAACATCATAAAGAGACATACGTTATATATATGCTGCTCAAATTTTTCCTTACCTGCAACAAGATAGGTGCGTTCACGCTCGGAGGCGGTTATGCCATGATACCGATCATGGAGCGTGAGTTCGTGGATAACAACAAGTGGATGGACCGGCAGGAATTTATGGACATCATGGTGGTGGCGCAGTCCACGCCGGGTATTTTCGCCATCGACATGGCGTCACATATCGGATATAAGCTGAAAGGAGTATGGGGAGGCATCGTCGGAGCCGTCGGCATAGCCCTCCCGTCCATCATAGCCATCATCATCATAGCCATGTTCTTCCATAACTTCAAGAACAATCCATGGGTGGAGAAATTCTTCAAGGGAGTGCGTCCCGCAGTAGTGGCGCTCATCGCCGCTCCGTGCTTCAAGATGGCAAAGACCGCCAATATCTCATGGCGCAACGCCTGGATACCCATAGTCTGCTGTCTGTTGATAGCATTATTTGGGGTTTCGCCCATTTACATAATAATCGCGGCAGGCGTTTCGGGATATCTCTATGGCAGATGGAAAAGACAAAGAGCAGAATAAAATGGCTCAATGTCTTCTTGCTTAAAAAAACATGTCTTCCTGCCTACTATGCAAATATTGTCTAAACGGTAAAAACTTGTTACAAAATAAAAATTGATTCTAGAGTTCCGTTTTGCTGTTTTTTCGGTGTTTTGCTGTGCAAACAGCCCCCGTGCCATACGATAGCGCCACTTTTACACTCCAATAGTGCCACTATTAGACAGTAAAAGTGGCACTATTGCATGATAAAAGTGGCACTATTGCAGTGTAAAAGTGGCGCTATTGCAGAAGAAAACGGCTCTTTTACAAGTCTGATTTCATAACGTCTCGTCAGAAAACCTCATAACGCACTGTGTATGAACACATTGTCTCTAAACGCTCAAAACTCAAGAATTTCGCACCAAAGATTTTGTTGTGCGCTCAGCTCATAGTATTGAGCATTAGAAATGCAAATATTGTGTCGGACGGCAAGGCGTCCGAATTTTGAATTATGAGTTTTCTCTCCCAACCCCTAAACTCTCAACTCCCAATTCTCAACTCTCAACTATATATAATTAATGTGTTGCCGTTATCGAACACAGCTTTTAGTTGAGGTATATCAATTTCAACCCTAAAAGTGCAGATTTTCTTAACTTTTTTACTTAAAAGTTTTGGAGATACGGAAAAAAGCCATACCTTTGCATCCGCTTTCGAGAACGAACGAAACCTCAAGCGAAACGAGATTGAGAAGAGTTCGAGAAAAGCGAATAAAGAAAGAGTTCTTTGAAAA